>Ga0247831_1000022_pt1 | contig 286305 bp, 284 predicted proteins | sample LaCruzMarch2015__9_FD_192406 | JGI IMG/M metagenome (GOLD analysis project Ga0247831, IMG submission 192406) | Freshwater microbial communities from meromictic Lake La Cruz, Castile-La Mancha, Spain - LaCruzMarch2015_1m | ecosystem: Environmental > Aquatic > Freshwater > Lake | place: Spain... | reverse complement strand
GTTCCCGATCGGCTGGCTGATCGTGACCGAGGGTCCTGGTCGTGGGGCGGCGTTTGCGTTGTCGTCGGGGGTGTCGCATATCGGTCGCGGGTCGGATCAGACGGTGGCGCTGGATTTCGGCGACATGGCGATTTCGCGGGTGAACCATGCGGCGGTCAGCTATGACGCGGCGACGCACCGGCTTCGGATCGGCCATGGCGGCAAGTCGAACCTGGTGCGGCTGAACGGCAAGCCTTTGCTTGCGACCGAGACGCTGGCCGACGGCGATCAGATCCAGATCGGCGAGACGACGCTGCTGCTCAAGGTTCTGTGCACGGCGGCGTTCAACTGGTCGCAAGGCGATGCCGAGGGAGACGGGAATGATATGGCGATCGCGTGACCCGCGCTATGACGTGGCTTCTGGCATCAGCCAGGGCGCGCGCGACTATCAGGAAGACGCGATCACCAGCGATTTCCCGGTGGGTGCCGAGGCGGGTTTTGTCGTCCTTGCCGACGGGATGGGCGGGCATGCGGCGGGGGATGTCGCCAGCAAGATCGTCCTGACCGAGGTTTATTCGGAACTCAAGTTCCACTTCGCCGATGTCGAGGCGTTCGAGACCCGCGCGCCCGAGATCCTGCGCGGCGTGGCGGACCTTGCCAACGACACGCTGCGCCAGCACACAAGGACGCATCCCGAGACCGAGGGGATGGGGGCCACGCTGGTGGTGCCGGCACTGGTGGAAAACCGGCTCTGGTGGCTGTCGATCGGCGATTCGCCCCTGTATCTGTACCGGGGCGGCCGCTTAAGCCAGCTGAACGAAGACCATTCGATGGCGCCGCAGATCGACTTCATGGTGACCTCGGGGCTGATGGATGCGGCGACGGCGGCGAACCACCCGGACCGCAACTGCCTGATTTCGGTCCTGATGGGCACGCGGATCCCCAAGATCGACTGCCCGGCGAAACCGATGGAGCTGATGGCCGGCGACATCGTGATCTGCGCCTCGGACGGCTTGCAGTTCCTGACGAATGCCCAGATCGAGAAGGTGCTGGCGAAATACCGCAAGAACCGCTCCACCGAGATCGCAGAACGCCTGCTGGAAGAGTTGGACAAACTCGCCGACCCCGACCAGGACAACATCAGCTTCTGCATCATCAAGCTGAACGATGCCTCGGTCCGAGAGAAGGGTTTGCGCATCCCGCGGGCTTCGCTTGCGGTGCAACGACCCAGACGCTTGACGGCGGTCGCGCACGAGCCGATGCTTGTGCAGCATCAGCCTGCGGAAGTGGTCGAGGACGACAGTGAGCCAAACGACAGCATCCATGCGTTTCAGCCAGAGGCGGTCGATCCCGAACCGGTCGATCTGTCCGAGGTCAGGATGCGGCCCAGGCGTGTCATCGTCGTCAAATAAGTCATGACCGACCAGTCCGCCGAACTGTCCGTCATTGAGCGGCTGACAGAGCTTTTGGATGGCGGGCTGTTGCCTGCCGGCGGCCCCGCCGAAACCGCCGAGCGGTTGATCGAGCGGTTGAAGCGTCCGGCCAGGGTGGCGCTTTTGGGTTTGCCCGGCTCTGGCAAGTCGGCGATCCTGAACCTTCTGGCCGGGATCATTGTCGTGCCCGAGACGCTTCGCCTGCCGACGATCGTGGTCCAATACGGCCAGCAAGAGCGGATGCTGTGCACCTTGGCCGACGGTCGCACCGAAGTGATTGCGGGCACTGACCTTGAGCAAGTTCTGACCCGGAACCCGGCGATGGTCACGCTGGAGCGTGATCTGCCCGCGCTCAAGGTCATCAGCCTGCTGGAGGTGTCGGCAGGCCCCATGGACGCCGAGCAACGCCGGGCAGCCCAATGGGCCAGCAAGCGGGCGGATATCGTAATCTGGTGTACGACATCCTATCTGCCGAAAGAACAGGTGGTCTGGGAAAGCATGCCGGCTGCGATCAAGGAGAACGGCTTTTTGCTGCTGGCCAAGTCCGATCTTCTGGGCGGCACCGAGGCGGTCGCCGGGATGCTCGAACGGGTCGAGCAGCGCGCGGGCGAGGATTTCCGGCAGGTCTTTGCAATCTCGGCAAGGATGGCGCGGGCCGCCATGCCTTCGGGCGGGGCGGTGGACCGCGAGAAGTTCCGGGAAAGTGGGGCGGGCGCGGTTATCCTGGCGATCAAGTCGCGGGTGCAGGCGGCTCGACGGGCGGACAGCGACACCGCTGAGGTGCTGGTAGCACGCCATGCCCTTGCGGGCGAGCTTGTGGCCCGCCGGTTCGCCAACCCGGCAGCCGAAGCCCCGGTCCCGGAACCAGGCTGGACCCCGCCGCCCGACCCGGTCGCCGATGTTGGCACGCCTTCCGTCCCGACCGCCCCCAAAGAGCCGGTCGAGGACGATGTGATGGCCAAGATCCTGGCCAGGGTTGCTGCCGAGGACACTCGCGCAGACGCCGCACCGGCCCGGGCGGCGCGCGGTGCTTCTGCGGACCCGCAAACCGCCACGCCGTCGCGTTACATGCCTGGGCCGGCGGTCGAAGAGCCGCCAGGCACCGGGGTGCCGCGCCCGGAGGATCCGTTTGATCCGGCAGCACTTGCCGCGCCCGGCGGTCGGCGATTGTCCGAACGGCTGCGGCAGACGCCCGACCCCGAGGCGGTTGCCGCGGCAGCCTCGATGCCGCTGCGCACAACCTGGAAGTCGCCGACCGAGGCGGCGCAAAGCAGGCCCGGCGCGACGCGCCCGCCGCCAGGCCCGCCCGTGGTCCGCAAGGACGTTGAGCGGTTTGGGTCCGCGACGCAGCCCCAGGCCCGGGCAGTGCCAGAGCCGGCCCCCTCGGCGCCTGCGCCTGAAGCTGCGCAAACCGGATCAGGGCCAGCCGCTTCCGTGCCACCTGCCGCTGCCCCGACCGAACGGGTTTCGGTCTTTTCCGCCAAAGCGCCTGTAGCTGAGGCACCAAGGTCCACGCCGGCCCGCACGGTTCCGGGCGAACCGCTGACCCGGGTTCGCGCGCCGGCACCAACCGCGCGGGCAGTCCCCGCCCAAAGACCGATTGCGCCGGAAGACCTTGCCTCGCCAAAGACCGCCCAACAGCGTGACCGGCAGGTCGAGGGTGGTGCCGAACGCCGCGAGAGGCCGCGGATTTCCGCGCGCGTCGCCGTTTCCCCGACCCACGAGGGCCAGAGTCTGGCCGAAGCTGACCTGATGCTTTTGGATCAGGCGATCGGTCTGATCATGTCACGCGCGGGCGAACTGCTAAGCCGAATCGACCCGGCGGGAAAGCTGGCGGTTGACGCGATCCTGGACCACGGTCGCAAGACGATTGAGACGGTCACAGAGCTGCTGTCGCGCGGAACCTCACCGGGGTTGCGCCGAATCAGTACCGGTCTTGGCGACGTGCTGGACCTGATCATGCTGATGCAGCTTGAAAAGGGTCATGCGCCAGCCGACGATACCCTTACGCTTATCTTGCAAATTCGCCGTGATTTAGAGATATTGCGTGCGGCCTGACGGGGTTTTTGGGTCATGCCGACAAAATCACGGCAATTTCACGCCATAGCTCTGACATGTGTCATGATTGCCGGGACTTGTTCCGCTCTTTGTGCGATATAAATGTATTGTTGGTGGATGAGAGGACAAAATGCGACTCGGTGCGACGGCCCAAAGCGAAAATCTGATCGTCGAGCCCGAAGGGTCTTCGGCACCGCTGGTCGACCCCGGGCTGAAGCGCAGCTTTCCAGGGCTGACGCGCATTGCCGATGCCCAGCAGAAGTTCGAAGACGTGCTGCGCGATTTCGTCACGATGACCGACGCCGACACGTCAAAGAAAGTGACGCGCATCCTGCAACAGGTGCGCGAGGTTGAACCCTCGGTCACGGTGATCGGGCAGATCAAGGCCGGCAAGACCTCGCTGATCAACGCGATGATCGGCGCGCCGAACCTGCTTCCGACCGACGTGAACCCCTGGACCTCGGTCGTGACCTCACTGCACATCAACGCGCCCTCGCCTGAATTGAACGTCAAGGCGAAGTTCAAGTTCTTCGACAATGCCGAGTGGGAAAAGCTGGTTTCGAACGGTGGTCGCATCGGTCAGTTGGCAATGCGGGCCGGCGCGGATGACGAGCTTGAAAAGCTGCGCCTGCAGGTCGTGGCCCTGCGCGAAAAGGCGCAAGCCCGGCTGGGCCGCAAGTTCGAGATGCTTCTGGGCACCGAACATCGCTATGGCGCGGTGGATGACGGCCTGTTGCGCCGCTATGTCTGAGTTGGCGACGATGAAGGCGGCACGACCGAACAGGGCCGGTTCACCGACATCACCAAATCTGCCGATCTTTACATCGAGCTCAAGGATTTTCCGGTCCTTCTTTGCGTGCGCGACACGCCCGGTGTGAACGACACCTTCATGATGCGCGAACAAATCACTATCAACGCCGTGCGCGACAGCCGGTCCTGTATCGTCGTCTTGTCCGCACACCAGGCGCTGACCACGATGGACATGGCGCTGATCCGCCTGATCGCGCACCGCCAAAGCCGCGAGATCATCATTTTCGTCAACCGGATCGACGAACTGCCCGATCCGGCCAGCCAGGTGCCGGAGATTCACCGGTCGATCCTTGAGACGCTGGAAAAGAACAACGCGCCGCAGGATATCGACATCATCTACGGCTCGGCGCATTGGGCAAACGCGGTTCTGGAAGGTCACATCGACGAGATGACCGATGACAGCACCGAATCCGCGATCAACTGGACCCGCGCCGCCTTTGCCGACAAGATGCAAAGCTGGTCGGCGGAACAGTTGGTCTGGCATGCCTCGGGTGTGCCCGCGCTTCTGGATGCGCTGGGTCAGCGGATGTACGAAGGCCCGGTCCACGAGGCGTTGCAGAAATCGGCGCGGCAGGCGCTGAACCTGGCGCAAAGCCTTGATGTGGTCGATCAGGTCCGCATCCTGGAATCCGACGGCCAGTTGAACCGCACCATGACGCCCGGTCAGCTTGATGCCGAGTTGCGCCAGATCGAGGCTGGAGCGTTGGAACGCCTGACGCAGATGACCAACTCTGTCTGCAACGATTTCACCAACCGGATCGACCAAAGCTACGAGCGGTTCCTGGAACGCGCAACCAACAGCCTGATTGAACATCTGCAAGCGAATGGCGAGGATGCGACGTGGCACTATAGCCCGCTGGGTCTGCGGATGCTGCTTTCCTCATCCTACCAGGTGGTGCTGAAGAAGATGCATGGCATCGCCGCCGAGGTGAACAGCACCGCCGCGGTAAAGATCGCCGATCTTTATGGCAAGACCTTCTCGATCACCGTCGAAGGCTTCAAGATCGAAACGCCTGTCGTCTCTTACATCCCGCCGCCGATCAACCTGGGCCAGACCATCGCGCTGGACCTGCAGGTCAGCTGGTGGAAAGGATGGTGGCAGCGCCGCCGTGGCTTCAAAGCTTTTGCGCAGGATTTTTACAACCTGATCCGCGCTGAAACGGACCCGATCATCAACGATCTGAAAACCATCCAGATCGGCCTGTTCCGTGAGCGAACCCAGAACACCCTGCGCGACTTCCTGCAGGAACAGCGCGAATTGTTGATGAGCGCCCTTGCAAGCTCGGAAATCTCGATGGAAGAGATGAAAGAGCTGTTCGGCGTGAATGCCTGGGAAGACCGGCAGGAATGTCTTGCGTCGATCATGGACGAACTTGGTGCCTACGCCGAGTAAGTGCATATTGCGCAAGAAAGGAAGATGTGAATGCCGCTGACCCGCAAACCGCGCATCGCCATCATGGGCGAGTTCAGTTCGGGCAAAAGCACCCTCTGCAACGTGTTGATGGGCGCGCGTCCCCTGCTGGAAAAGGTGACCGCGACGCAATTGCCGCCGGTCTGGCTGTCTTACGGGCCGACCGATGCCTATACGATGGGGCTGGACGGCGTTGCCTATGACCTTGACGTGGCCGACCTTTACAGCGTGTCGCTCGAGACGACGGAATATGTCCGCATCTTCATGAAAAGCGACATTCTGCGCTATTGCGATCTGATCGACATGCCGGGAATTTCGGACCCTTCGATGTCGCCCGAAGTGTGGGAACGGATGGCCCATCTGGCCGACGGCGTGTTGTGGTGTACCCATGCGACCCAGGCCTGGCGGCAGTCCGAATCCGGTGTCTGGTCGACGTTTCCGCAAGAAATGCGCCGCAGCAGCCTGCTTTTGGTGACGCGCTTTGACAAGATCACCAGCGACAGCGACCGGGCCAAGGTGCTGAAGCGCGTGGTTCAGGAAGTGGAAGGGCTTTTTGCCGACGTGGTGCCGGTATCCTTGTTGAAGGCAATGCTGGCTGGCAACGATGAGGCATTGTGGATCGACAGCGGTGCGCAGGCGATGTGTACCGCGCTTTTCGGCATCATCCATCAATTGATCGACGACGGCATCGCCGAGCCCGGCGACGACCCGGCCTTCCCGGTGCAGCCCGAGCCTGCCGACGCCAGCGAGGTTGGGCAAAGCCTGATCGCCCGCGCTTTCGAGCGGTTGATGGTGATCCGCAACACGCCGGTGGTAAAGGTCAAGCCGCGGCGTGTGGCCGCCGGTGAGCGGCTTTTGCGCACTGAGCGCCCGACCGGCGATGACGGCCCTGCCATCGTGTCATTCTCGGACAATGAGGTCGAGGAAGAGGATGCGCTGCTTGCCCTGACCCGCGCGCCGCGCAGCAAGTAAGACCGCAGAAAGGACTTGGCCGTGGGCGTCAATGAAACCTTTGCCAAGGTCCTGTCGGCCTTTCCCCAAGCGCGGCTGGTGGCGTTTGCCGATCTGGCGACCAGCATGATCCTGGCCAGCCAGGGCCGCGACGACTTTACGCAAGAGTCGCTTGACCGGCTGGTTCTGCAAGCGCGCACCAGTTTTGATGATCCGCTGTTCTCGCTGTCGGTCGAAGCCTTTGGTGAGCCGCACAGCGCCATCGTAATGGAAGCCGCCGGGATTCGGGTGTTTCTGCGGTCGGAAAGCGAACCTGCCGACGCTTTGTGCTGCATTTGCGATCACAGCATTGACCTTGCTGCATTTTTGGCGAGAATCCGTGACACTCTGGACCAGATCAGCTCCGGTGGCTGAGGCGAGGGACCAAAAGTGGGATGATGGGGCAGGCTGGTGAACAAGGCGATCATCCCGATTGTTGCGCGCCTGCAGGCCTTGCAGACAGCATCGCATGTCGTCTCGGGCAGGATGCGGACGATTGCCGAAGGGTCGGACCGCCAGCCCCTTGCCGCTCTGCTGCGTGAGGTGAACGAAACAGTGTTGGGCCGCACGCTTGCCTTTGCGTCCGGGGCTGGTCCGCAGGTCACGCTGGAAGTGGCGGGGCGGCGCGTGCTGCGCCTGGTCGCGGCCGAGGGGATTGCCGGTGCCGATGCCTGTCTGGCTGCCCACACGCTGGACGACGGGCACAAGGACGACCTGATCCGGATCCTGCAGGCCGTAACCCCGCGCGGGCACCCCGTAAGCGTTGGGTCGCATCCGATCGGACGCGGTGGCGACGAGGTCAGTGTCGGCCTGCCCGTGGCGTTGCTGGCCGACCTGTTGCTGATCGATCTTGATGCTTTGCCAGGCAGTGCCGGCAGCACGCCAGCGTCGCTGCCAGACAATCAGGCCTTGGACATGCCGCTGACCGGGGCGATGCTGCAGCGCTTTGCCTTGCAGTTCGGGCCGTCCTTGATGGCCTGGTTGATCATCGGCGGCGACGATGACGGGGCCTTTGCCGGCCCGGATGAAATGGTATCGCATCTGGGCGGGTTTCTGGACAACGAAGGTGCGGCACTGTCGGCACAGCTTGACCGGCTTGCCACCCATCCAGGCGGCGCGGTGTCGCTGATGCTTGGGGCCAGTTTGCTGGAAGGACACGGCACGCTTTGCGCGAGGCAAGGGGGCGGCCTGCTGCTTGGTTTGCTTGAGGGCGAGACGGCCCAGCTTTTGCCCCGCGCCTGGGCCACGGCGCTGGCAAAAGGCTAGCCCGCCGCCGCCGGCGAGGCGAGGTGAAGAACGTACAGCCTGTGAGGCAAGGATGCAGCTATTTCTGGGCGTTGACGGCGGCGGAACCGGGTGTCGGGCAGCGGTGGCTGACGCCTCTGGCCGCGTGATCGGTCAGGGCCATGCCGGGCCTGCCAACATCGCCAGCGATCCCTCGGGCGCGCTGGTCAGTATTCTCGCGGCAGTCCACGAGGCGCTTGCCGCCGCCGTTGGTGCCGACCGGGCGCCCGCGCTTTTGCCCGAATTGCAGGCGGGGCTTGGTTTGGCGGGGGCCAATGCGGCCGGAGCCGTCGCCCGGCTGCGCGCTGGTTTGCCGTTCCGCTCGCTTCGGGTGACCACAGATGCAGTCGCGGCGGTGAAGGGTGCCCTTGGGGCCAGGGACGGAATCCTTGCCGCGCTTGGCACCGGGTCGGTCTTTGCGCGGCAGCGGGCCGGGAAGATCCATCAGATCGGGGGCTGGGGTCTGGTGCTTGGCGATGATGGCAGCGGTGCCTGGCTTGGACGCAGCCTGCTGGCGGCCAGCCTTGCAGCCCACGACGGATTTCGCCCGCAAACCCCTTTGCTGCGTCAGGTGCTGGCCGACCACGGCGGTGCAGAAGGGGTGATCGGCTTTGCCGTCACCGCCCGACCGATCGACTTTGCCGGATTGGCCCCCTGGATCCTTGCATCAGACGATCCGGCGGCGGTTGCGATCCTGGCGGCGGCCGACGAGGCGATCGCCGCCTCGATTGCGGTGCTGCAACCGCCAGACGCGCCGCTGCCGGTAACCTTTATCGGCGGGCTGGGCCTGACCTTTGCCGCCCGCCTGACCGGACGCTGGGTGCTTGAGACCGCCGAGGGCTCAGCGCTGGATGGGGCCTTGCGACTGGCGCGTGAGACGGATTGATGGCGCAGCGCTTTGTCGGAGCTGCGGTATTCGACGGCACGCGCCTGATCCCTGATGCGGTGCTGCGGGTGGATCACGGTCGGGTGACCGATCCTGGTCCCGGCCACGAGATCCGGCTGGCGGGCGGGATCCTTGCGCCGGGGCTGATCGATCTGCAGGTAAACGGCGGTGCGGGCTGGCAGGTCGACGGCACCGCAACGGCAGGGAAACTGGCTGCGGTCTGTGACTGCCACGCCCGGCTTGGGGCCACCGGCATCTTGCCGACGCTGATCACCGACACGCCCGAGGCAACCGAGAGGGTGTTGCAGGCCGGGTTTGATGCCGCCCGGAACCAGGTGCCAGGCTTTCTGGGCCTGCACCTTGAAGGCCCGCATCTTGACCACCGGCGCAAGGGCGCGCACCATCCCGGCCTGATCCGCCCGATGACCGAGGGCGACCTTGGCCGACTGGTGCAAGCGGCGGCGCAGCTTCCCAGCCTGATGGTCACCCTTGCCCCCGAAGCGACCGACCCCGAGCAAATCGCCCGGCTTGCGGCGGCAGGCGTGATCGTCAGTCTGGGTCACAGCGATTGCACCCATGCCGAAGCCGAGGCTGCCGTGAAGGCCGGGGCGCGCGCCGTCACGCATCTTTTCAACGCGATGAGCCCGCTTGGAGCCCGCGCGCCAGGTCTGGTGGGCGCGGCCTTGACCCTGCCGGTCCATGCCGGTCTGATCGCCGATGGCCTGCATGTCGCCCCCGAGACGATCCGCGTCGCGATGGCCGCCTGCCCCGATCGGCTGTTTCTGGTCAGCGACGCCATGGCCTCGGCTGGTAGCGATCTGTCCGGGTTTACCCTGAACGGACGTCAGATTCTGCGCCGTGACGGTGCCTTGCGGCTGGAAGACGGCACCCTGGCTGGTGCGGACCTGACGCTGCCGCAAGCGATCGCGGTGATGCGCGGGCTTGGCACCCCGGTCGCGGTTGCGCTGGCCATGGCGACCTCGCGCCCGGCGGCGTGCCTTGGCCGAGGGGAGGGGCTTGGCCATCTGCGCCCCGGGGACCCGGCGGATATGGTACATCTGGACGCCATGGGTCAGCTTGCAGCGGTCTGGCGCGCGGGGGAAAGGGTCCTGTGACCCCGGACTGTGACGCAATCTGGACCTTTCGCTAAAACTCCACCGGTTAAGCGGCGGTAAAGCCTTCGGCTGCTAAGCCTGATCCTGGGTAAGTGTGGGTGAATCAGATGGCAGCGCAGGGCAATGCCGCGCCGGTCATCATCAAACGCAAGAAGGTCGTCCAGGGCGGCGGTCACCATGGCGGGGCGTGGAAGGTGGCTTATGCCGACTTCGTGACCGCGATGATGGCGTTCTTTCTTTTGATGTGGCTGTTGAACGCGACAACGGAAAAGCAACGCAAGGGAATCTCGGATTACTTCAATCCGACGATCCCGGTGAACCGCATCTCGGGCGGCGGCGACGGTGCCTTTGGCGGCGACAGTGTCTTTTCAGAGGAAACGCTGGCCCATACCGGCACCGGCGCGATGGACCGCAAGGTGGCCGCCGCTGGCAGCCTGGAGGGCGAGGATACGACTGGTGACGGCCCGGCGCAGTCAGAGCTGGAGGGGGTGGAAAAGGCGCTCTTGGCCCGGGGCGGCGAAAGCAACACGATGGAGCAGCTTTTGCGCCATGTTGTGACCCGCGTGACCGATGAGGGGCTGGTGATCGAGGTGTTCGATCTGCCGGGTGCGCCGCTTTTCACCGCCGAAACCGCGCAGCCGACGCCGGAACTGCTGGCGCTTGCCGATCTTTTGGCCGAGGTGCTGAACCTCACCACCAACGAAATGGCGGTCAACGGGCATCTGCGCGCCTTTCCGGTGACGCTTATCGACAACCCGGTTTGGGATCTGTCGGCTGACCGGGCGCAGGCGCTGCGCGGCTTGCTGGAGGACGCAGGTCTGGCGGCCGACCGGATGCAGCGGATCAGCGGCTTTGCCGATCGCAAACCGGCCAGCGCCGACCCCGCCGCCTTGCGCAACAACCGGCTGGAGGTGGTTTTGCTGCGTCGGGATCGCTAGGAAACGGATCGCATTTTAGACATTAGGCCGATGTTAAGCCGCCGTGCTGCAGGTTGGACCACCAGAAGGGTCCAAGGCAGCAGAAAGGCGCTTTAACCATGACGATTTCCTCCTCGCTTAGTGCGGGTGTCGCCGGGCTGAATGCAAATGCTTCACGGTTGGCGTCGATTTCGGACAACATCGCCAACTCCTCCACCTACGGCTACAAGCGCGCTTCGACCGATTTCACCAGCGTGGTGATCAGCAGCAATCGGGGCACCGGTGCCTATTCGGCGGGGGGGGTGCGGTCCTCGACCGTGCGGCTGATTGATGAACGTGGCGATCTTCTGGGCACCGGCAACCCGCTTGACCTTGCAATCTCCGGGCGCGGCATGTTGCCGGTCCTGCCGCAGGTCGAACTGGGCAATGCAATCGGCGATCTGCCGATGACCATGACCCGCACCGGCAGCTTTCGCAGCGATGCCGACGGATACATCCGCACCGATTCGGGGCTGGTGCTGCTGGGCTGGCCCGCCGATGCCGATGGCAGCATCCCCCCCTTTCCGCGCGACACGCTGGCGGGCCTTGTGCCGGTGGTGATCGGCGCGAACCAGACCGCGTCGGACCCGACCACGGAAATGAACCTGGGGATCAATCTGCCCGCCACCTATACCGAGGCTGGGTCAACCGCCGTTCCTCCGCCCTTGTCGGTGGAATATTTCGGCAACCTTGGCACGTCCGAGGCGTTGCAGATCAGCTTTACGCCCTTGGTTCCGGCCAGCGGATCCTCGAACCAATGGACCATGCAGCTGCGCGACAGCGCCTCGGGCAACGCTTTGGTCGGCGAATACACCCTGACCTTCGATGACACGCGCGGGGCGGGGGGCACGCTGGCCTCGGTCACAGCGGTTTCGGGTGGGGCCTACGATCCGGCAACCGGGACGCTTGCCCTTACCGTGGCGGGTGGGCCGATCAGCGTCGGGATTGGCGGCCTGGGCGATCCGAACGGCCTGACCCAGCTTTCCGACAGTTTCGCCCCGGTGTCGATCAGCAAGAACGGCTCTCCGGTTGGCAACCTCACCACGGTCGAGGTGGACGAACGCGGCTATGTCAACGCGACCTACGACACCGGCTTTACCCGCCGCCTGTTCCAGGTGCCGATCGTTGATGTGCCAAACCCGAACGGGCTTTTGTCGCTGTCGAACCAGTCCTACCAGGTGTCGCCGCAGTCGGGCTCGTTCTTCCTGTGGGATGCGGGGACCGGGGCGGTCGGGTCGGTGCAGGGCTATTCGCGCGAAGGGTCAAGAACCGATGTCGCGGGTGAGTTGACCAATCTGATCCAGACCCAGCGCGCCTATTCGTCCAACGCCAAGGTGATCCAGACCGTGGACGAAATGCTGCAGGAAACCACGAATATCAAACGGTAACCGGGGATGAGCCTTACCTTCGCGCTCAGTTCCGCCCTGTCGGGTCTGTCGGCCACCTCGCGCCAGGCCGAGGTTTTGTCCTCCAATGTCGCCAACGCCGCCACCCCCGGCTATGCACGGCGCGAGGTGGGCCTCCGCTCGGCCGAGATTGCCGGGGTGGGCCAGGGCGTGGCGGTGACCAATATCCTGCGCGATGTCGACCGCCAGCTTCTGGCCGAACGGCGGCTGGCGCAATCGGGCGACGGCGACCGCGCCTTGCGCGCCGGGTTCATGACGCGCGTGGAGCAGGCGATGGGGACACCCGACAGCACCGGGTCCCTGGCTGCACGGCTGGCGGCCTTTGACCAGGCCCTGGTCGAAGGCGCGGGCCGCCCCGAATCCCAAGCCCGGCTGCAGGGCATTCTGAACACCGCCGGGGCGCTTGCCAGTGGTCTGGCCAGCGCCAGCGCCGAGATTCAGACCGCCCGCAGCACCGCCGACCGCCAGATCGCGGCTGAGGTGGACAAGCTCAACTCCACCCTCGCGCGGCTCCAGGAAATGAACGGTGAGCTGCGGAGCTTTTCCAGCTCTGGCCGCGATGTCTCGGCCTTTCTGGACGAACGTCAGCGCCTGATCGACGATATCGCCACCATCATCCCCCTGCGGGAGATTCCGCGCGACCTGAACCAGATCGCGCTTTTCACCAAGGGCGGCGCGATGCTGTTGGAAGGCTCGGCTGCGGTCTTCGGCTTTTCACCGACCAACACCGTCACGCCCGAGATGACGCAGGCGCTGGGTGGTCTGTCCGGCATCACCATCAACGGTGAGGCTTATGACACCGCCGGTTCCGCCAGCCCGATCCTGGGCGGCACTTTGGGGGGCCTCTTCGCGCTCCGCGATGAGCTTGCGGTGACCGCGCAGGGCAAGCTTGACGCCACCGCCCGCGATCTTGTCGAACGCTTTTCTGCGGCGGGTCTTGATCCGACGCTGGCCCCCGGTGCGGCGGGTCTGTTCACCGACGCAGGGGCGGCCTTTCAGCCCGGCGACGAGATCGGTCTTGCCGCGCGGCTGCGGGTGAACCCGGCTGCCGATCCGGCCCAGGGCGGCGCGCTTTACCGGCTGCGTGACGGGCTTGGCGCCACCAGCGAGGGGCCGCCGGGCAATGGCACAGTGCTGTCGGCATTGCATGGCGCGCTGACCAACCCCCAACCGCTGACCTCTACCGGGTTCACCGCCGGGGTCCGCAGCTTTGCCGCGCTGATCGGTGATCTCATGTCCGACGGCTCCTCTCACCGGCTGGCGGCCGAGGCGGACCAGTCTTTTGCCGCCGCGCGCCTGACCTCGCTGTCTGATCTTGAGGCCGCGAATGGCATCGACACCGACCAAGAGATGCAGGCGCTTTTGGTCATCGAGAAGAACTATGCCGCCAATGCAAAGGTGATCCAGACCGTGGAAGAGATGATCGACATCCTGATCAGGATCGGCGCATGACCCGGATATCCCTTGGCGATGCCAGCATGACGAATATCCTTGCGCGGCAGGGGGCGGCCTTGCGCGGGCAGGTGCAGGATGCCTCGATCGAGGTGACGACCGGGCAGCATATCGATCTGCCAAAGGCGCTGCGCGGCGATGTCTCACCCCTTTTGGCGATCGATGCCACGCTGACCCGGCTGGCGGCGTTCAAGACCACTGCCGCCGATGCGGCCCTGCATACGGCGGCGCAGCAGGCGGCACTGACCGGGCTTTCGTCGCTAGCCAATGGCATCACCACGACGCTGCTGGGCTCGCGCGATTTTCCGACCCCGGCGCAGGTCGATGCGGTCGCCGCCTATGCGCGCGGTCGGCTGGAAAGCGCGGTCGGGCTGTTGAACGCCCAAGTCGGCGGGCGGGCGGTGTTTTCCGGCACTGCCACCAGCACCGTCCCGCTTGGCACGTCCGAGGATATGCTGACCGCGCTCGAAACCGCCGCCACCGGGGCCACCACCGCCGGGCAAGTGGCGGCCGCGGTGGTCGGCTGGTTCGCCGATCCTGCGGGCTATGGGGCGTTTTATCAGGGCGGTGCCAGCCTGACCGCCGCGCCGATTGGCCCCGGCGACACGGCTGATCTGTCCACCACCGCGCTGGACCCGGCGATACGGGACAGCTTGCAGGGCTTTGCGCTGGCAGCCCTTCTGGACCGCGGCGTTCTGTCCGGCAACGCCGAAGAACGGGGCCGCCTCGCCCAGCGCGCCGGGCAAGAGCTTTTGACCGGCGAAGATGCCCGCATCACCCTTGCCGCCCGGATCGGCACGGTGGAAGGCAAGATCGAGGCTGCCCGCACCCGCAACGCTGCCGAGGAAACCTCGCTTGGGATCCTGCGCTCTGACCTCGGCTCGGTCGATCCCTATGAGGCTGCGACCCGGTTGGAAACCGCCCGTGCGCAGCTTGAATCCCTTTATCTGGTCACCGCCCGCGTCGCGCGGCTTAGCCTGACGGAGTATCTGCGATGATCCGCTTTCTTCTTGCCTTGGCCCTTCTGGTCACAACCGCCACCGCCGAACCGGTCCGCATCAAGGATCTGGTGGAATTCGACGGGGTGCGCGGCAACGATCTGGTCGGCTACGGCCTGGTCGTCGGCCTCAACGGCACGGGCGACGGCATCAGAAACGCGCCCTTCACCGAAGAGATCATGGCCAACCTGCTGGAACGCCTTGGCGCCAATGTCACAGGTGAGGAGTTTCGCCCCAAGAACGTCGCCGCCGTCTTTGTGACCGCGCAATTGCCCCCCTTCGCGCGGGCAGGGTCCAAGATCGATGTGACGGTTTCGGCGATTGGCGATGCCTCCAGCCTGCTGGGGGGCACGCTGATCATGACGCCTTTGAACGGCGCGGATGGGCAGATCTATGCGGTGGCGCAGGGCACGATCATCGCCGGTGGCATCTCGGCCGAGGGCGACGGGGCCCGCGTCGTCCAAGGCGTGCCAACCGCCGGGGGTATCCCCTCCGGTGCGCGGGTGGAACGTGAGGTGGAGTTCGACTTTGCCGGGCTGCCGGTGCTGCGGCTGGCGCTGAAATCGGCCGATTTCACCACGGCGGAGCGGATTGAGCGCGTCATCAACGCCGAATTCGGCACCGCAATCGCCTTGATGCAGGATTCAGGCACCGTCGCCATCGACATCGAGGCGGCGGGGATGCGGTCGCCTGCGCATGTGCTTAGCCGGATCGAAGGGCTCCTCGTGGAACCCGAAACCCGCGCGCGGGTGGTGGTGGACCAGCGGTCGGGCACCATTGTCATGGGGGCGGATGTAAGGATCAGCCGGGTTGCCGTGGCGCAGGGCAACCTGACGCTGCGGGTCGAGGAAAGCCCGCTCGTGGTCCAGCCAAACCCCTTCAGCGAGGGCGAGACGGTCGTCGTCCCCCGCACCAGCGCCGAGATCGGGACCGAAGGCACCGGCCTTGCCGAGGTGCGCGGCGGCACCGATTTGGCCGAGGTGGTGGCGGGCCTCAATGCGCTGGGTGTGGCCCCGCATGACATGATCGACATCTTGAAAAGCATCAACGCCGCCGGGGCGCTGCATGCCGAATTTGTCGTCAACTAGGCGGGCTTGGTGACCAGCGTGATCGGTGTGTTCCAGGGGTCAACCATCTGGTCGGCCCCGCCCCGGGACTGGATCGCTGCACGCTCTGAGGCATCCACCGCCAGAACCAGTTCTGCCAGGCCGGTGACGGGAAACTGGCGCGGACTGGCGCGGCAGCTGTTCCAGACATTGGCAGCGATGTGATTGTGATAGCCGCCAGCGCCAAAAAACGCAGCGCCGGGATAGCGCGCCATCACCGGCAACCCAAGGCGGGTGGCGTAAAAGGCCTCGGCCTCAGCCAGGGCGCCAACCTCAAGATGGACATGGCCGACGACCGTGCCCTGCGGCGCGCCAATCCACGCAGCATCAGCATCTTGCAAAAGCCCCGGCAGATCAAGCGAGTCGGTTGCCATCCGGATCGTGCCGTCTGGCGCATGCCAACGCGACCGCGGGCGGTCGACATAAACCTCGATCCCGTTGCCTTCAGGGTCGGCCAGATAGATAGCCTCGCTGACCAGATGATCGGACGCGCCCTGCAACTGGAGCCGGCTGTCCAGCGCATGGCGCAACCAGCGCGCCAAGGCCGGTCGGTCGGGCATGAGGAACGCGGTATGAAACAACCCCGCCTCACCCCGTGCGGCCCGGCGCGCGGCACGATCCTGCCGCAACTCCAGCAGCACGCGATCGCCCACCCCAAGCCGCACGATCGGACCAGCCGCGTCAAACCGCGAGAGGCCCAGCCCAGATTCGTAAAACGCGCTGACCGCCGACAGATCGTGGACTGTCAGGGCAACAGTTGCAATTTCGATGGGGGCAGAAGCCGTTGACATAGTGATCCTTTACCGTCGGGAATGACCTTTGGGCAAATCATGCGCCTTGCCGGCTGGGCAGACAACCGGTCCGGCTGCACAGCGGCTCTCTCATATTGCGCAGACCGCCGCGGCAAACGCGGCGTTTTCGCCCTTGGCCAGTCTTGGCGCGGCAGAGTTGACCCGCCTTTGGGCTGGGCGTAAGCCAGGGGCGCATTCAGGAAGGTAAAGCAACGATGGCCAACCACCTTTATCAGGGCGACCTGCCCGATGGTCTTGACCTTGGCGCGGTCGTCGCCATCGACACCGAAACGATGGGCCTTGACCCGCGCCGTGACCGGCTTTGCCTGGTGCAGCTTTCCAGCGGCGATGGCAACGCGCATCTGGTGCAGATCGCCAAGGGTCAGACCCGTGCCCCGAACCTGGAACGCATGCTGGCGGATCCTGCGGTGCTGAAGCTCTTTCATTATGGCCGCTTTGACATTGCGGTGCTGCAGGCGGCCTTCGGGGTCAGGACGGCCCCGGTCTGGTGCACGAAGATTGCCTCCAAACTGGTGCGCACCTTTACCGACCGGCATGGGCTGAAGTACCTTCTGGCCGATCTGGTCTCGGTCGACGTCTCGAAGCAACAGCAGACCAGCGACTGGGGTGCCGCCCAACTGACCGAGGCGCAAAAGGACTATGCCGCGTCGGATGTGCTTTACCTGCACGCCCTGAAGGCCGAGCTTGAGGCACGGCTGGCGCGCGAGGGTCGCACGGACCTTGCGGCCGAATGTTTCCGCTTTCTGCCCGCGCGGGCCGAGCTTGACCTTCTGGGCTGGGACGCGGTGCATGACATCTTCCTCCACTGATTTTCTGGCCACCGGTCGCCGCGTTATCCGGCGTGAGGCCGGGGCGCTGACCACGCTGGCCGATGCGCTGGGCGACAGCTTTGCCGCGGCGGTCGGGCTGTTGCTGGCCGTCAAGGGCCGGGTGATCGTGTCCGGCATGGGCAAATCGGGCCATATCGCGCGCAAGATCGCGGCCACCTTTGCCTCGACCGGGCAGCCCGCGCATTTCGTCCACCCGGCCGAGGCAAGCCACGGCGATCTTGGCATGGTGGCCAAGGGCGATGTGCTTCTGGTGCTGTCAAACTCGGGTGAGACGCCGGAGCTGGCCGATATCCTCGCGCACGCCAAGCGGTTCGGCATCCCGCTGATCGGGGTGGCGGGGCGGGAAGGCTCTACCCTTCTGCGCCAGTCGGATGCGGCGATCCTGTTGCCCCAGGTCCCCGAGGCTTGCGAAACCGGGATCGTGCCGACCACCAGCACCACAATGACGCTCGCGCTGGGCGACGCGCTGGCCATCGCGCTGATGGAACACCGCGCCTTCACGCCCGAGCATTTCCGTCTGTTTCATCCCGGCGGCAAGCTGGGCGCTCGGCTTTTGAAGGTGCGTGATCTGATGCACACCGACCCGCCCCTGGTGCCCGAAGCGATGGGCATGGGCGAGGTGCTGCTGGCCATCACCCGCAGCGGCTTTGGCGTGGTGGGGGTGACGGGTGCCGGCGGACATCTGGCCGGCATCATTACCGACGGCGACCTGCGGCGGCATCTGGACGGGTTGATGGCCTATTGCGCCAGCGAGGTGATGACGCGCAACCCCCGCACCGTCCCGCCCGAGGCTTTGGCGGGCGAGGCTCTGGCCCTGATGAACGACCGCAAGATCACCTGCCTTCTGGTCACGGAACCGCATCCTTCAGGGGCGGGCGACCGCGCCATTGGCATCCTGCATGTCCATGACTGCCTGCGCGCCGGGGTGGCCTGAGCCATGACGCGCGCAGATTGGCATACGCGGCGGGTGGTCTGGCTGAAGGTGGCGCTGCCGCTCGTGGCGCTGGCGGTGTTGTCGACGCTGTTTCTGCTGGCCGACAGGATCGACCCGGACGATGCGCCGACCCTGGCCGAGGTCGATGTCGAAGGCTTGGCGCGTGAGCCGCGGATCACCGCGCCCACCTATGCCGGGACCACGGCAGATGGCGGCGCGCTGACGCTGTCGGCCGAGGTAGCGCAGATGCAGACCGACACCAACCCCGCCAACCTGCATCGTCTGACCCTGGCGCTGGCCACCACCGACGGCGCCGTGACCGAGGTCGAGGCCGCCGATGCCGTGCTTGACCCGAATACGCGCCAGATCGTGCTGTCCGGTGGGGTCATTGCCACCACGTCGAGCGGGTACCGGATCGAGACGGCGGAACTGGTCGCAGGGCTTGACGCCTCTCACCTGCAATCGCGCGCGTCGGTGGTTGCCACCGGCCCCGCCGGGCGGATCGAGGCGGGCGGGATGACCCTAAGTCAGGATCCCGACACGCCCGGAGCCTATCTTCTGGTTTTCAATCAGGGGGTCCGGCTGGTATACCAACCGGGTGGTTAAGCGCCGGGAGATTTGACGGATGGCATTCGGAACTTCGATTCGGCTTCTGACCCTGGGTTTGGCTTTGGGTGCCGCGCCCGGCTTGGCGCAGCAAGCGACCATCGCCTTTGGTGATCTGCAACAAGACACCACTTTGCCCGTCGAAATCGCGGCCGAGACGTTTTCGGTCAACAACGCCGATGGCACCGCGCTCTTTTCCGGTGAGGTGCAGGTCATCCAGGGCGACATGACCCTTGCCGCCGCCGAGGTGCTGGTCGAATACGATCCGACCGGCCAGGCGATCAACCGGCTTCTGGCCTCGGGTGGGGTGACGATCACCAGCCTTGGGGATGCCGCCGCCGCCAAGGAAGCGGTTTATACCATTGAAAGCGGCCAGATCGTGCTGACCGGCGATGTGCGGTTGACGCAAGGCCCCTCGGCGATGTCAGGGCAAAAGCTGACGCTGAACCTCACCGATGGCACGGGTGTGATGGAGGGCCGGGTGACCACCACCTTCGTGCCCGGTGCCAACTGATGACGGGCAAGCCGGAACTGACGCTCACCGAAGGCGCGGGTGGCCTGCAGGTGCGGTCCCTGCGCAAAAGCTACAAGAAGCGCCCGGTGATCCGCGATGTCAGCATGGAGCTGCGCCGGGGTGAGGTGGTCGCCCTTTTGGGCCCGAACGGGTCCGGCAAGACCACCTGCTTTTATTCGATCGCTGGTCTGGTCACGCCCGAAGGCGGGCAGGTCCTGATCGACGGCAAGGACGTGACCGCGCTGCCGATGTACCGCCGCGCGCGGCTGGGGATCGGTTATCTGCCGCAAGAGGTGTCGATCTTTCGCGGCCTTTCGGTTGAGGACAACATCCTGGCCGTGCTGGAAATCGCCGTCGCCGACCGCCACAAGCGGCGCGAGCGGCTGGAAGAACTGTTAAGCGAATTTTCAATCACCCACCTGCGTCAGGCCCCGGCGCTGGCCCTGTCGGGCGGCGAACGCCGCCGGGTAGAGATTGCCCGCTGCCTGGCCGCCGATCCGAAATATCTTTTGCTGGACGAACCCTTTGCCGGCGTCGATCCGATTGCCGTGGGCGAGATCCGGCATCTGGTCGCCGATCTGAAACAGCGCGGCATCGGCGTCTTGATCACCGATCACAATGTCCGCGAGACGCTGGATATCGTTGAACGCGCCTATATCCTCCATGACGGCAAGGTGCTGATGTCGGGCACGGTGGACGAGGTGGTGCGCGATGAAACCGTCCGCCGCGTCTATCTGGGCGAAAACTTCCGCATCATCTGACCCCGCCGCCGCCGCTGCGAATCGATCCTGTTGACAAGGGGGCCGGGCCTGACGCCAAATGCATGTCATGCCTGTGTCACATGCCCTTTGCCCGCCCCGTCCCGATGCCAAGGCACCCGCCGGCAAAGCTTGGGTGACGCCACGGTTTTTCACCTGTCAGACGAAAGGCCCGCGCAATCCGGGATGATCCGGCCTGCCCTGGCGGCAAGCAGAAGGGAGTGGCGATGCGCTATCAGATCAGCGGCAAACAGATCGATGTCGGCGAGGCTTTGCAGACCCATGTGAAGGCCGAAATGGGCGAAGTCGTTGAGAAGTATGCCCAGCGCCCGACCGAATGTATCGTGGTCTTTTCCCGCGTCGCGCATGAATTTGTCTGTGAAGCCGTGATCCATCTGTCCACCGGCCTCACGGCGCAGGCCAAGGGCCACTCGGGCGAGGTATATGCCGCCTTCGAGTCCTGCCGCGAAAAACTGGACAAGCAGTTGCGCCGCTACAAGCGCCGGATCCGCAATCATCATCATCAGCGCACGGCACCAGTTGAATTCGACGGCGCGCCCTCGTATATCCTCGCCGCTTCTGGGGATACCGAGGACACCGAGCCCGACTCGCTGCAACCGATCGTCATTGCCGAAATGGAGACGAAGATTCCTTCGATCACCGTCGGTGAGGCCGTAATGCAGCTGGACCTTGCCGGGCAAAGGATGCTGGTGTTCAGGAACGAAGGCCATGGGGGCGTGAATGTGGTGTACCGTCGCGATGACGGCAACATCGGCTGGATCGACCCTCGCAACAGCAAGTAAAAAGCGCCCATAGCGGCGCGGGATCGACGTCGTCTGATGGAACTTTCGAAGCTACTTATCCCGACGGCTGTACGGGTCGTTGGGCAGTTCACCTCGAAGAAACGGCTTGTTCAAGAGCTGGGCGAGATTGCCGCGCAGGCCTATGGGCTGATGGCGGCAGTCACCATCGACGGGCTGCAAGAGCGTGAGACGCTGGGGCCAACCGGCGTGGGCCACGGTGTCGCCCTGCCCCATGCCAGGCTGGAGGATCTGAAGTCGATCGTCGGCGTGTTCCTTCGGCTGGAAAAGCCCTTGGATTACGACAGCGTCGACCGCCAGCCGGTTGATCTGGTGTTTGCCCTGTTCGCGCCCAAGGATTCCGGGGTGGATCACCTGAAGGCGCTGGCCTTGGTCAGCCGCACGATGCGCGATCCGGGCGTGGTGGCCAAGCTGCGCGCCAACTCTGATCCTGCCAAGCTGCATGCGATCCTGACCGAAAGCCGGGCCAGCCTGACCGTGTGAGCCGCCCGAAGGGTCAGACCTGCCAGGGTCCGAACCCAAAACCGGCATAGTCGCGCCCGTAAGCCTCGGCTGCGGCCTGTTCCAGACCCTCGTCATAAATCCGCGCCAGCGCCGCTGCCGCCGTGTCCAAGGGTGGTGGCGGTGGGGTTGGGTGCCCGGTCTCGGCGGCAAGGAAGGCCAGACCCTCGGCCAGACGATCCTCGCGCAGAACAAGGTCCAGCGGCTGGAACCCTGCCATCCCCTGCACCACGGCGGTCTGGCTGGCAAAACCGGGATCGACCCGCTGTCCGATCTGGCCCGAGGTCGCCAGCTTTGCATAGTGCAAAAACACCGCAAAGGCCGCGCGTTCCGCTTCGAGGTCGGGAAAGGGTTGGCCAGGCTCGGGCAGGTCGGCCTTGTAGGCGCGGATCAGCACGCGGCGGTGTTCAGCCAAACGGCCGGCAACGATGCCGTCGCAGAACGCCACATAGGCGCGCAACAAAGGATGGCGGATCACGGTAAAGCTGCGGTGTCCGGGGTGGCTTCGCTTCCACTGGCGCAGGGTTTTCTGTTCGAACCCTTCGGTCAGCGCGCCAAATCCCGACAGCCAGCCCCGCAGGGCCTCGGTCGGGCCGGCGCGGAGGGGAAAGTACACCATCCCGGCCACCGCCATTGCAAGTGGCACAGAGGCCGTGCGCCGAGGCTCAAAGTTCGGGGTGCGCGACAGGCCGAACACGTCGATCCCGTCCGCCGCCTTTGCCAAGGCCTGTGGATTTTCCACCTTGTCCGCCAGCGATGCGGGGTTTTGCTTTTTCAGGGTGTCATCGACCGCCTTCAGCCGCCCGGGGACGCCAAGAAAAGCGGCAAGGCCGTTCAGCACCTCGACCGAGCCGAGGTCTTCGTAGTCAAGATAGAACGCCGTCTGGCCCGAGGTCTGCAAGGCCCGCATCAGCCGCACCTGAAAGGCCTGCAGCCTGGCCAGATGGTCGCGGAATCCGGCCGGATCAAAGACCACCTTGGCAGATTTCAGCCGCCGCGCATCGGTCAGCTTCCATTGGCCGGTGGCGCGGGCGATCTCGCGGCTGACATAGCTTTCCAGCGGATTGCGCGTCAGGACGATCTTGGCGCAACTTGGGTCGGCCATGACCAGATCAAAGATACGGGCATCGTGATCGTGAAAGAACCGAAAGCCCGATAGCCCCGCGGTCTTCTGGGTCAGCTTGCGCAGCAGCGCCTGCGGGTTCAGGTCACGTTCGGCCAGGGTGATGCCGAAAAGGTCGGTCGCATCCTTGGTGCCGATGAAATGGGGATTGAACACCTCGCCATGGCTGGTCAGCCCCGGCAGCGCGTTCAGGTTCGCTTCCAGCAGGTTCGACCCGGTCCGCATTTCGGCAAAGATGACGAAGCTTGCGAAGGGGCCGCCCATCACCGGACCCGTGCCGGTTTGGCCTGGATGTCAGAAGGGTCAAGGCCGAAGCTTGCCGGAAAGTCGCCCATCAGCACCGGCTGCATCCCCTGATTGCGCAGATCCTGCAAAAAGGCCCCAAAGCCGGTCAGATCGGCCATGCGGGGCAGGTCGTCGGTACGATGTGCCGTGCGCGGGTTCAGATCGTCGACAATCTGGTTCAACGCCTCGGCCGGATTTTCGACGAAATCGGCAAGCGACCAGATCCGGCTGCGCGCCTTTGCCTCGGGCGACTGCAACAGCGCAATGAAGTCGGCCTCGATCCTTTGCAGTCGTGCGGCTTCGGCGCGAACGTCGGCCGCTGGGCGACCCGAGCGCCAGAGCGGCACCGCAAAGGCCCCCGAGACGATAAAGATGTTGGCGTTCGGATCGGCGACCAGAAATTCGGTGATCGCCTGCACATCCTCGGGGCCAAACTGAAAGCACTGAAGTTCACCGCGGGTGTTCCAAACCAGGCTGGTCAGGAAACTGCGCGGATTATAGTCGCGCAAGGCGGCACTGTCAGACAGACCGCCCCTGAAGACCGCCTCATCGCCGAAAAACCGGGCGCGATCCGGCGCGAACAGATGGCCATGCACCCGCGCCTCTGCAACGCGGGCCAGCCAGCCCTCAAGCTCGGGAAAGAGAACGGTGAACCCTTCCAGCACCCCGTAAGGCCCCGCCGACTGATTGCCGCCATGCGACCGCAGCGGAAACCGGCTTTGCATGTAAAGACCCGGGCGGCCCTTGGTCCGACGCTCTAGTGCCTTGGCGAATAGCCGGTCGATCTTGCCCGGGTTGACCTCTAGCCGCGGGGCTGCGTCGGGGGATGGGTCAGGGGCAAGGTAGGTGGCATAAAGCTTGTCCGCCCGTGGCCAAATCTTGCGGGCAACAAAGGCGTCGGTGCGGCGCAAAAGATGCAGGTGGTCATCGTAAAACACATGCGGGCGACCCTGAAAGTCGAACTTTGACAGTGTCAGAGACCGGCTTTCGATCTGCGCACCGACCAGGCGGGCCAGGGTCTGAAAGTAGCTTTCGTCCGGTATCCAGACCCGGCGGAAGTAGCGGTCATGCCGGGCGCGGTCGGGGTGATGCAGGATCGCCTCCAGCGTGGCACGGGTCAGGCACCACCACTGGCTGCCCAGATGCGGCACCAGCCCGGGCGGGATGCGACGGGCAAAGCCGACATGGCGCTGCAACCGGACATAGCCATCGAACAGCCAACGCTGGCGCTTCCACGAAAACGGAAAGCGCAGGGTGAAACGCTCTTTGTTCAACCCGCCAACCGTCCAGCCGACATCCGCCGTGGTCACGCTTTCGATGAAGTCGGTATCGGGATGGGCGGCAAGGTAGGCCTGCAACTCGGCCACAGGTCGGATCGGCAGGCAAGAGCCTGAGGCAAGATAGACATGCCCCACCGCCGGAAAATCCTGCAGCATCCGCGTCGTGGCCAGGATCGAGGCTTGGACCAGGCCGAAGGTGCCCCATTCGCAGGCTACCCTTTCGCAAAACCGCACATCGGCCAGATCAGCCAGGTCCCCGGTCAGCGTCAGCCGCTCGGCCTCGGGGACGCGGCGGTCCAGATGGATCACCACGGGGCAGCCGTTTTCAGCCCAATGGCGGGCAACCGCTGCTGCACGATCCAGCGCCGTGTGACACAGCATGACGATGCCAACCGTCATGTCCAGTTTCCTTTCGACATGAGACCCAGCGTTTCAAGCTGCCGCCAGTTGATGTATTTCTCGCTCCACTTGCACCACAGATCCGTCTCTTGTTCGATGCCGGTGTGATAGGCGCGGTATTCCTGGCTTTGGGCGTAATGCTGGCACCGCCCCAGCTCTTCTTTGGCCTTGAGGGCGAAGGTGTCCAGGAACTTGGCATGCAACAGACACCCCGAGGGTTTTTCCCCCGGTCCTGTCTCATAGGCCAGGTTCAGTCCGCGCGGCAGCAGCATGTGGGTCGAGCTGACATAGGCATAGTTGCTGTGCCACCGGACCAGCGGAATCTTGTTGATCGCCGGGGCGTCGCGCGGGGTGTCGGCAAAGAACAGCCGCGCACGCGGGCCGCCCTGGATCCACAGGTTTCGATAGGTCGGGTTGCGGCTGATCACATAGTTGCCGCTGTCGAAATATTGCGCGATCTCAAACGGGCTTTGGCCCTCACGGTAGGGCACGTCATGCATCTTGCCCTTGGGATACATGTCAAGCTGCATGGCCGCGAACGCCCGAACCTCGGCGCTGTCCAGCCAGTCGGTCAGCGCGCGCAAGGGGCGGGTTTCGCAATAGGGATAGACCAGGAATTCATCGACATCGACCGTCAGGCACCAGCGGTCATGCCCGTGGCGGCGCAAAAGGTGCATCAACCAGTCCATCCCGAAGCGCGACTGTCCATAGCCAGCGCGGGCAGACCACAGCGACACGTCAGGCTGCGCCGCCAGATACACGTCGCTGCCATCGTCCGAACCGTTGTCCAGCATCACGAAGTGATCGATGCCAAGCTTGCGGTAGTAATCAAGGAAAAAGGGCAGTCTCACCCGTTCGTTGCGCAGGGTGGAAAACAGCAGGATCGGCCTGGGCGGGCAGGTGGCCAGACGGTTGGCGACGGGCAGAAGTTGGCGGCGACGAAGAAAGGCGCGGGCCAGTAGATACTTGCGCAGCAGGCGCAGGCGGTAAGTGGCGATCAGCCCCATGTGTGCCCCCGGCTCATATCCAGCCGCCCCGCGACATAAGGCCCAGCGCCTCCAGCTGTCGCCAGCCAGTATAGCGCCGCGAGGCCGGGCTATGCAGCACCGGATCAGCAGTCAGGCGATCATAATAGGCGGCATATTGCGCACCGTCGGCAAAATGCTCGCCTCGCGCCTTCTCCTCGGCTGATCGGGGGATGATTTCCGGCAGGAACTTGGTGTGCAAAAGCACGCCCGAGGTCACCTCACCCCCGTCGGTGGCGTAGACCGCGTTCAGATGCGCGGGCAGCGCCGCGTGGGTAGAGTTCACATAGGCATAGCGCCAGTGCCAGCGCACCAGCGGCGTCTTGTTCAACGTCGGCGCGCGGCGCGGGCTATCTGCAAAGAAGGCGCGGGCGCGGGCACCGCCTTGAACCCAAAGATTGCGCATCCGGGGTTGGACCTGAACCTGATAGTTTCCCGCGTCGAACCAGGGCAGATGCGTGACCGGGTCATCCCCCGGCACATGGCCGCTGCCCGAGACCGGGCCCATGGGATACATGTCCAGGGTCAGCGCCCCAAAGGACCGCTGCCCCTGCCGGTCAAGCCAGTCGGTCAGCGCGGGCAAGGGGCGGGTCTGCCAGTAGGGATAGATCAGCACCTCATCAGCGTCCAGCGTCAGGCACCAATGCCCATGCCCATGCCGCGCCATCAGCCAGGTCAACCAGTCCATCCCGAACCGCGCCGCCTTGTAGCTGGCCGAGGTCTGCCACAGCGACACGTCCGGCTGATCGGCCAAAAGTGCGCGGGTGGCATCGGTGCTGGCATTGTCGACCACCAGAAAATGCCCGACGCCAAGCCTGCGGTTGTGGGCCAATAGGAACGGTAGGCGCGCAGCCTCGTTGCGCAGACACAAAAAGCACAGGATGTCGTCCGGGCAGATCGTCGCAGTCCGATCGGCCAGGCAGGCCAGTTGCCGCCGCCGCCGAAACGCCCGCACCAAAAGCCCCCGGCGCCGCAAACGCAAGCGATAGTCCAGCCAAAGCTGCCCTGCCCCCCATCGAGGTTCGGTCAGGGTGCCGATCGGACAGGCATGCGGCAAGGCGGCCAAGGCCTACTGCGCCGCCTTCTGTTGTGCGAAATGGTCTTGCAGGAATTCGGCAAACTCGGCCCCAAGGTCGGGCCGCGCCAGACCGAACGCCACCGTGGCCTGCAGGAATCCGATCTTGGTGCCGCAATCGTAGCGGTGGCCCTGAAAGCGCAGGCCAAACACCCCCTCGGCGCTGCCGGTCTCATCCGCGATGGCGTCGGTCAGCTGAATCTCGCCGCCTGCGCCCATCTTCATCCGGTCAAGGTTGGTCATCACCTTTGGCGTCAGGATGTAGCGGCCAATCACCGCCAGGGTCGAAGGCGCCTCTTCCGGCTTGGGCTTTTCCACCATGCCCTTGACACGAACCACGGACCCCCGGTCCTCGCCAATATCCAGCACGCCGTAGCTGGAGGTGCGGTGGGGCGCCACCTCCATCGCGGCGACCATACAGCCACCGGTTTCGGCGTGCATTTCCACCATCTGTTGCAGACAGGGACGGTCGGCGGCGATCACATCATCGGGCAGAAGGACGGCAAAGGGTTCATCCCCGATCAGCCGGCGGGCGCACCAGACCGCATGACCCAGCCCCATCGGCCGGTTCTGCCGCACATAGGCGATGGACCCGCTGTCCATGTTGGTATGGCGCAGGATTTCCAGAAGGTCGGCCTTGTTCTTGCGGCGCAGTTCCGCCTCAAGTTCCGGGGCGTCGTCAAAGTAGTCTTCCAGCGCCGATTTGCCGCGGCTGGTGACAAAGATGAATTCGGTGATCCCGGCAGCCCGCGCCTCATCGATCGCGTATTGGATCAGAGGGCGGTCAACCAGGGTCATGATCTCTTTCGGGATCGACTTGGTGGCGGGCAGAAACCGTGTTCCCAGGCCTGCGACCGGGAAAATGGCCTTGGTAATCTTGATCGTCGTCATTTCGGGTCCGTTTCTGCCTGCAACCAGGCGGGGTCCTGCCGTACCATAGCAGGTCACAGATGAATTTGGCCTTATCCGGGCAGGTCAGCGGCAACCGCGTGTCGCAATGGATTTCTGGGGGTCAGCGTGTCGCTTTCGTGCCCTTCGGCAACAATCACGCATATACTACATCATTGGGCGCTGCTTGCCATATCTTGCAGCATTGTTTCGATCACCGCCACGTCCGAGGGGTTGTTCAGCTCCCAGAACTGGCGGCCGCGCGCCATGACCTCGACACAAAGCACCGGGCGGTTCTGTTCCAGAAAGCGGAGCTGCTCCAGCCCCTCCAGCCCCTCCAGCGGGCCGGGGGTCCAGCCGGTATAGGCGGCCAGGGCGGCGGGGCGGTAGGCGTAGACGCCTACATGGTGATAAACCGGGGTCGGGGCTTCGGGGGCATAGGTCTGGCCGGTGTAGGGGATCACTTCCTTCGAGAAATACAGCGCCCGGCCCCCGGCACCGAACACCGCCGTGGTGCCCCCGACCCGACCCGCCCGACGGTCGGCCAGAAACCCCGCCACCGCACGCCCATCACAGCGCAGGACTGGGGTCGCCACCTCGGCCAATGGATCGTCAGCAAGACCGGCGACCAGCGCCTCGACGAACCAGGGCGGGGTCAGGGGGGCATCGCCCTGCAGGTTCACGATCACATCGTAACCGGGCAGCAGGGCCGCCACCTCGGCGCAGCGTTCGGTGCCGTTGCGCGCATCGGGCGAGGTCATCACCACCTCGGCTCCGAAGCTGGTGGCATGCTTGGCAATGCGGTCGTCATCGGTGGCCACCACCACCCGGTCGATACCCGAAACGCTCATCGCCGCTTCCCAACTGCGGCGGATCAGCGTTTTGGTTCCATCCGGTCCGCGCAAGGCAACCAGGGGCTTGCCCGGATAGCGGGTGCTGGCGTAGCGGGCGGGAATGGCAATAAGAGTTTTCACTTCAACACGACCCCAGGGGCATGGGCGATGAAGAACGGATTGTCCCAGCCCGGCTTGCCATAGACCAGCGGCCTGTGGTCGTCAAAGCGCACCACCTGGCCACCCGCCCCGCGCAGCACAGCGTCACCCGCCGCCGTATCCCATTCCATGGTGCGGCCAAGGCGGGGATACAGATCCGCCTCACCGCTCGCCACCAGACAGAACTTGAGGCTGGAGCCCGCGCTGGTCATGTCACGCACGCTGTAGCGCGCGATGTAATCATCCGTCGCCTGATCGCGGTGGGATTTGGAGGCCACCACCATCAGCGCCGTATTGTCAGGCTTGGCGACCGAAAGCTTGCGCAAGGCCCCAGCGGTGTCCTTGGCAAAGGCTCCGGTTTCTTCGACCGAGGTGCCATCGGCCAGCGTATAAAACAGCCGCCCCTGCGCCGGGGCATAGACGATACCTGCCACCGGCACCCCATCCTGCACATAGGAGATGTTCACGGTAAAATCGCCGCGGCGCTGGACAAATTCCTTGGTGCCATCCAGGGGATCGACGATCAGAAAGCTGGAGGCGCTAAGCGCGTGGCTGTCGGCCTGTTCCTCGGTGATCAGGGTCACCTCGGGAAAGGCAGCCCGCAACCCGGCCGAGATCAGCGCATCGGCGGCCTCATCCGCCTCGGTTACCGGGCTGGCGTCGCTTTTGGCGCGCACGGCAAAGTCGGGGCTGTTGTAGACCTGCAGGATCAGATCCCCAGCCTCAAGGGCAAGGCGGCGCATCACGGGCACAAGGGCGGCAAGGTTCATCATATCTCCTGCAGGGCGGCGGCGGTTGTAACGGGCCTTGGTTGGCTTTATCCTTTGCCCGTAACGGAACGGCAAGGTTCGATAATCTAGGGTGCCGCATCACCGGGGGATGCAGGGATGTTCCGCAATCACTTTCGCCGCAGTTCGAAACTGACCACCGGCTTTGAAACGCTAGAGCTGATCTTTCATTCGGCCGTGCGTCAGGTGCGCAAATCGAACGGTAATGCGGTTCTTGGCATGGTCATTTCCATCGTCCAGTCGATAATCCTGGTCCTGACGATGTATTTTCTGTTCGAGCTTCTGGGCATGCGGCGGATCGCGGTGCGGGGTGATTTCCTGCTGTATGTGATGTCGGGCGTGTTCATGTTCATGACCCATGTCAAGGCGATCAGCGCGGTTTCCGGGGCTGAGGGGCCGACCTCGGCGATGATGATGCACGCGCCGATGAATCCAATCATCACGATCTGCGGGGCCGCGCTTGGATCTCTTTACCAGCAGACGCTTTCGGCCTTCGTGGTGCTGTTCTTTTATCACGCGGTCTTTACCCCGATCACGATCGAATACCCCACTTACACCTTGGGCATGTTCCTCTTGTCGTGGATTTCGGGCGTGGGCATCGGCATGGTTCTCTTGTCGGCAAGGCCTTGGCAGCCGGAACTCGTCTCGATTCTTACCGGCCTGATCACCCGGCTGAACGTGGTCGCCTCGGGCAAGATGCTTCTGGCCAACAACACCAGCCCGGGCATCCGCAACATGTTCGACTGGAACCCGCTGTTTCACACAATCGACCAGGGGCGGGGATTCGTCTTTCTGAATTATCTTCCGCGCTATACTTCGGTCGAGTATCCGATCTACGCGACCCTTGTCTGTGTCACCATCGGCCTCATGGCCGAGTTTTTTACCCGGCAATATGCCTCAGCAAGTTGGAACACCCGAAGATGACCCGTTTTCTTGCCATTGTGCTGTCCTGCACCGCGCTGCCCGTCCTGGCCCAAGAGCTTCCCGTCCTGGCCGATGTGACCGGGGTGGCCGCGAACGATGTGCTGAACATCCGCGCCGTGCCGAATGCAGGCGGCGCGATCATCGGGACGCTGGCCCCGGATGCCACCGGGGTCGAGGTGATGGCGATCGAGGGGGACTGGGCGCTGGTCAACAGCAACGAGGGCGCGGGCTATGCGGCCATGCGGTTCCTTGACCCGGACGAAAGCACGGTCTGGTACGATCTGGAACTGCAGCCGCTGGCCTGTTCGGGAACCGAGCCGTTCTGGGGCCTTGATATCGACCCGGTCGCAGGGACCACGGTGTTCTGGGTCGCCGACCCCTCCGAGACGCAAGCGGGCACAATGGGCGACCGCTGGATTGGCCAGCCCTGGGCGCAAAGTGCCGCCTTCTCTCTGCCCGATCGCCTGGTTGTCCTGCAACCGCAGGCCTGCAGCGACGGCATGTCTGACCGGGCCTTCGGCATCGGCATCGACATCTTCCTCACCGACAGCCAGGGCGCCCGCTATTCCGGCTGCTGCAGCCTGATCCCGCGCTGATCCGGTCCAGTACCGGCGATCCGCTAAAAAATTCGCCAAAGACTTGGGCAGGCAACCGTTGCAGGGCCAATTCTGCCTGACTATATACGCCAAGCACAAAGGCGGGCCACAGGGCCGCCAGCCTTATCCGTGGTGCGGGTGCCGAACCATACGGGTCCGTACTGCCACATCGCCTGAACCAAAGGGATACACACATGGCCAAAGTCATCGGGATTGACCTCGGAACCACCAACTCATGCGTTGCGATCATGGATGGCGCGCAGCCCCGGGTGATCGAGAACTCGGAAGGCGCGCGCACGACGCCGTCGATTGTCGGTTTCACCGACAGTGAGCGTCTGGTCGGACAGGCTGCCAAGCGGCAGGCCGTCACCAATGCCTCAAACACCATTTTCGCAGTCAAGCGTCTGATCGGTCGCCGGTTCGATGATCCGGTGATCACCAAAGATCAGAAGAACATGCCCTACAAGATCGTCAACGGCGGCAACGGCGACGCCTGGGTGGAGGCGCGGGGTGAGAAGTATTCGCCCAGCCAGGTGTCCGCCTTCATCCTGCAGAAGATGAAGGAAACCGCCGAGAGCTACCTTGGCGAGACCGTGACCCAAGCCGTCATCACCGTCCCCGCCTATTTCAACGACGCCCAGCGTCAGGCCACCAAGGACGCAGGCAAGATCGCCGGTCTTGAGGTTCTGCGCATCATCAACGAACCGACGGCTGCCGCGCTGGCCTACGGTCTCGACAAGAAAGAGACCAAGACGATCGCGGTCTACGACCTTGGCGGCGGGACCTTCGACATCACCATCCTGGAAATCGACGACGGCCTGTTCGAAGTGAAATCCACCAACGGCGACACGTTCCTTGGCGGTGAAGACTTTGACATGCGGATCGTCAACTACCTCGCCGATGAGTTCAAGAAAGAGCATGGCGTTGACCTGTCGAACGACAAGATGGCGCTGCAGCGCCTGAAGGAAGCCGCTGAAAAGGCCAAGATCGAACTTTCCTCGGCCAACCAGACCGAAATCAACCAGCCCTTCATCAGCATGGACCGGAACTCGGGCCAGCCGTTGCACATGGTCATGAAGCTGACCCGCGCCAAGCTGGAAAACCTGGTTGAGGATCTGATCAAGAAGTCGATCAAGCCCTGCCAGGCCGCGCTGAAGGATGCCGGTGTGTCCAAGGATGACATCGACGAGGTGGTGCTGGTCGGCGGCATGACCCGCATGCCCCGCGTGATCGAGGAAGTGACCAAGTTCTTCGGCAAGGAACCCCACAAGGGCGTCAACCCTGATGAAGTTGTGGCCCTAGGTGCCGCCATTCAGGCCGGCGTTCTGCAAGGCGACGTGAAGGACGTGGTGCTTCTCGACGTGACCCCGCTTTCCTTGGGGATCGAAACCCTGGGTGGCGTGTTCACCCGCCTGATCGACCGCAACACCACGATCCCGACCAAGAAGTCCCAGGTCTTCTCTACCGCCGACGACAACCAGAACGCGGTGACGATCCGGGTGTTCCAGGGCGAACGCGAGATGGCGCAGGACAACAAGATGCTGGGCCAGTTCAATCTGGAACAGATTCCGCCCGCCCCACGCGGCGTGCCGCAGATCGAGGTGACCTTCGACATCGACGCCAACGGCATCGTGTCGGTGAAAGCCAAGGACAAGGGCACCAACAAGGAACAGGCGATCACGATCCAGGCTTCGGGCGGTCTGTCCGATGACGAGATCGAAAAGATGGTCCGCGACGCCGAGGCCAATGCCGAAGCCGACAAGGAACGCCGTGAGCTGGTCGAGACGAAGAACCAGGGCGAATCGCTCCTGCACTCCACCCGGAAATCGCTGACCGACCATGGCGACAAGGTCGATCCGTCCACCGTGGAAGCGATCGAATTTGCGATGGCCCCGCTGGAAGAGGCGCTGAAGGGCGAGGATGCCGGCAAGATCAAGGGCGCGATCCAGAACCTGACCGAAGCCGCGATGCGCCTGGGCGAAGCGATCTACAAGGCCAGTCAGTCCGAAGGCGGCTCGGACGACGAACCGCGCCCGGTGGATGGCGATGACATCGTCGATGCCGACTTTGAAGACCTGGGCAACAGCAAGCGCAAGTAACGCGGCATGACCCGGAACGGGGGGCGGCCCGATAGCGGGCCGTTCCCCTCCCGGATCGGTTTGGGGGTTTTGCCGTGGCAAAGCGCGATTACTACGAAGTGTTGGGGGCCAAAAAGGGTGCCTCAGCCGAAGAGCTGAAGAAGGCCTATCGCCAGAAGGCGAAGGAGCTGCATCCCGACCGCAATTCGGACAATCCGCAGGCCGAAGCCCAGTTCAAAGAGGTGAACGAGGCCTATGAGGTCCTGAAGGACGATCAGAAAAAGGCGGCCTACGACCGGTTCGGCCATGCTGCCTTTGAAAACGGCATGGGTGGCGGAGGGCAGCGGCCGGGTCAAGGCTATGGCCAGCAGGGCGATTTCGCCTCTGCTTTCTCCGACGTATTCGAAGACCTGTTTGGCGACTTCATGGGTGGGCGCGGCGGCGGTGGCGGAAGGTCGCGCGCCCAGCGCGGGTCCGACTTGCGCTATAACCTGCGCGTCACCCTGGAAGAGGCGCATCGCGGGATCCAGAAGACGATCGCTGTACCAACCTCGGTCGCCTGCGAGGTCTGCTCTGGCTCGGGCGCGGAAGGCGGAGCCGAACCAGTTACCTGCCCAACCTGCAACGGCATGGGCAAAGTCCGGGCGCAGCAGGGCTTTTTCACCGTTGAGCGCACCTGCCCCCAGTGCAACGGCATGGGTCAGATCATCAAGAACCCCTGCCGCAACTGCGGCGGTCATGGCCGGGTAGAACGTGAGCGCACGCTTTCGGTCAACATCCCGCAAGGGGTGGAGACTGGAACCCGCATCCGCCTGGCTGGTGAGGGTGAAGCCGGATTGCGCGGCGGTCCGCAAGGCGACCTCTACATCTTCATTGAGGTCAAGGAACACGCGATCTTCCAGCGCGACGGGGTCCATCTGTTCTGCCGGGTGCCGGTTTCGATGCCCACGGCAGCCTTGGGTGGCGAGGTGGAGGTACCGACGATCGACGGCGGCAAAGCCCGGGTCAAGGTGCCGACGGGGGCCCAGACCGGCAAACAGCTGCGGCTTCGCCAGAAAGGGATGCCGGCCTTGCGCGGCGGTGGTGTTGGCGACATGGTCATCGAATTGGCAGTCGAGACGCCGGTCAACCTGACGACACGCCAGAGAGACCTGCTGCGCGAATTCGAAGCCCTCTCGGAGGAGAACAACCCCGAAGCGGGCAGTTTCTTTGCCAAGGTCAAGGGATTTTGGGACGGCATGAAGGGCTGACGCCAGTGAGGGTGGGCCCTGATGCCCTCCCTGCGTTGCGCCCGGATTAACCTTTTCTCAACCAAGGCAAGGCAATCTTGCGGTATGGGAAATGCCTTCAGCGAACCTTTTCTGCCGTCGCTTGGCCATTCGGACGAGGCTGAACCAAAGCCATTGTCCGGCCGACTGCCCTCATACATCGCCGATCACCGGCAGCGCCTGCGGGACCGCTTTGTGCAGGGCGGTGGTGCGGCCTTGGCCGACTATGAGCTTCTTGAGCTGATCCTGTTTCGCGCGATACCCCGGCAGGATGTCAAACCGCTTGCCCGGGCGCTTCTGGACATGTTCGGCGACTTCAACCGGGTGATTGCCGCCTCATCCACCCGGTTGCAGATGGTTCCCGGGGCGGGCCCCGCTGTGGTCCTGGAACTGAAGCTGGTCGAGGCCGCCGCCCAGCGCATGGCGCGGGCTCGGGTACTGCAGAAACCGGTTCTGTCCAGTTGGGACGCGCTTCTTGACTACTGTCACACCAGCATGGCCCATCGCGAGACCGAGCAGTTCCGCGTCCTGTATCTTGACCGCAAGAACGTCCTGATTCTGGACGAAGAGCAGGCAAGGGGCACGGTTGACCACGTCCCGGTCTACCCCCGCGAAATCGTGAAGCGGGCGCTTGAAGTGAACGCCAGCGCCCTGATCCTGGTACACAACCACCCTTCGGGCGATCCAACGCCGTCAGAGGCTGATCTGACGATGACCGCGCAGGTCCAGGACGCTTGCGCCACCCTGGGGCTGATCCTGCACGATCATCTGATCATCGGCAAATCGCGCGAGGTAAGCTTTCGCGCCCATGGGTATCTTTAAGGGTCCTGCCGCGGGCTCAGGGGGTCTGAACGCTCGCCGGTGGGGCGGTGAAGTCCGGGACCAGCCACAGCTCGACCCTGCGGTTCAAATGGCGTCCGATGGCGGTTTCGTCGCAGGCCATTGGCAGCGCCTCACCAAAGCCTGCGATGGCGGGCAGGGTTTCCGGGGCAAGATCGGGGGCAAGCGCCGTCAGTTCCTGCGCGACCCTTCCAGCCCGCTCAATCGACAGTGCAAGATTGGCAGCGGCAGCACCCGATCCGTCCGAGAACCCCGCCAGCACCATGCTTTCATTGCGAAACTGACCCGACGCGATCAGAAGGGCCAGATCCGCCAGATTTTCGCGCGAGGTGGCGGTCAGCGTGGACGACCCATCCTCGAATCGGAAGGTAAGCGACAAGCGGTCAGCCCCGTCCATCAAATCAACCAGGCGTTTCAGATCGTCCAGGGTGATGTCCTTGCCCGCGCCCTGAATGGCGTTGATCAGACGCAGGCCATCGCCGGTCATCGGCTGCCGGGTCACCGAACGATCGACGTAGCCGGTGGATGCAATGACCGACTGAGCGTCGGGCGTGCGCAGGAATTCCAGAAACTCGCGGGTCATCAGCGGCAGGCGGCGTTGGGGCGACAGCAAATAGACCGGCAGCGCCAGGGGGTAATCCTCGGCCTTGACAGCAAGTGTGCTTGGAAGCAGCGGAAAGCCGCAACTGTCCGTCAAGGGGATGCGGCGCGCCGGCAGGATGGACGACCGCCCGGTGATGGCGATGGCCCAGGGGTCGGCCGCGACCGCATCGGCCAGGGCTTTGGGATCGGCATGCAGCGTCGCCGTGCCGATGGGTGCTCCCAGGCGGTCGGCGATGGCACGCTGCATCTCGACCTCTGGGGCCAGCGCATGAACCACGATTGGCATATCCGGGCCGCCAACCGCGGCCCAATTGCTGACCTCGCCTGCCAGAATCTTCGTCATGTTGACGGTCGAAAGTTCTGGCGTGGGATTATCCGGTGCGACGATGGCAACCAAGGCGTCGGTTGCAAGCGCCTGATCGCCAAAGTCGGGATCGGTCAGAAAGCTTAACTTCAGATCGGCGGTGCCGTCGGCAAGCGCAGCCGAGGCGGCATCGGGCGGCATCACGACAAAGGTGATCACGGCGAGCGGTTTTTGCGACACGGGGTCCAGGATGGTCGCGCCATAGGGTTGATCAGCCAATTGCTGGTACATCAGACCACGCTGTTCGGCAAAAGTACGAAACAGCGGCGGCAGCAGGATCAGGCCAGGACCCTCTTCCCCCACAAGACGAATCATGGCCTTTGGGGCTGACAGATCCGGACAGGCAGGCCCGTCGCAGATCACCCCCTGGCCATCGACTGTCAGCATGCCATAGGTGGTCTCGATGCGGTAATATTCCCCGTCATACCCCTGCAGCACACCAGTAAGCACAATCCCCCCCTCGCGGGCGATCAGCGATACATCCTGTGCCAGAGCCATACCCGAGCCAATGATGACGGAAAGGGCAGCCGCAATCCTAACCGTCACACACATCGCCCATCTGTCCGGTCGTCACTGTGCCGGGCGCAGTGTCGAAGCGGGCAAGAGATTTTTCAACACAAGAATATCGCCAGCGGTCCCGCAGGGCGGCACGTCGACCGACAGCGTCGTTCTGCGTCAGCTTGCCGTCCTGCGCCAGCCAGGTGTTCAGCGGCACGGTGCGGCCGCAGGCCGCATCGGTGATTCGAAGATCAAGGCTAAGCTCGACGGCTGAAAGGTCAGGGCCGGGATGCGAGTAGACTTGCGCGACAAGAGGATCGACCGACTGGGCCGCCCCCAAGGCAAGAACCCGCGCCTCGCCCCGACCGAACGCACCATCCGCCGCACGGACATAGACCCGGTCGGCCGTGGCGGCGCGCAGTTCGATCTGCACCTCAGGCGGCATCTGGACAGCAAGGCGGGACACCTGGGCGATGTCCGGGACCGTCACCTGGCCAAGGGCGACCTGTGCGGTGTCAAGATAGGCCGCCACCATGGCCGACCTCTCAAAGGCGGGAATCTGAAGAATAACTTGCCCGTCAGGACCCACGGTTGCGGTAAAGGACAGCCCGGCATGGCGCAAAACCGCACGCTCCCCCCGGTGGCAGGGGGCGGACAGGACCAGGTCGATCACAGCCGAAGGGCGGGCTTGCAACTGCAAAGTCGGGGCGCAGAGGTCGGGCTTTGGATTGTCGGTCATTGCCGCCACAGGCACGATGGCGGTCACCGCAGCGTCCATGTCAGAGGACCCACCCTCAACGGCAACGTCAGGACCGGCGACAAAGCGACCGCGTCGCGATTCGGCGTAGTGGCCCACAGCAACAGCCACGGCCAACAGCGACAGAATTCGCAAGGTGGTCTTGATCCCGATCATGAAGGTCACAATCTTTCGATTCGCTCATTCAATTTACCGGCAAATCGCCGCCAAGGTGTGACCAATCTTTCGGATTGGCCATAATACTGCCGTCAATTTGTCACGGCTTTTGCCGCGAGATTGATTTCGATCGCAGGATCAGACCATTTTCCCGTGGCAATGCTTGAACTTTTCGCCCGATCCGCAGGGGCAGGGGTCGTTGCGACCGGGCGCGCCCCAGGTGGAGTCGTCCGCCTCGACAAAGCCGGGCCGTGGCTTGGGCTTTTCGGCCGGGGGCGCACCACTGGCCACGGCAGGCTCGGACGCCGGAGCTGCGGCCGGCGCTGCTTGCAGCTTTTGCTGAGCAAGAATTTGGCGCATCATTGCCTCTTGCTCTTCCTTGGTGACCGGGCGGATGCGGGCAAGCTGTTGGGTAACCTGTTCGCGCAGTGAGTTCAGCAGCGCGCCAAACAGCTGGAACGCCTCGGATTTGTATTCGTTCAGCGGGTCGCGCTGGGCATAGCCGCGAAAGCTTACGACCGAGCGCAGATGTTCCAGCCGCAACAGATGTTCGCGCCACTTGCCATCGATGGCCTGCAACAGCACCTGCTTTTCAATGTTTGACATGGTCGCGGCACCGAAAGCTTCGTGCTTTTCGGCCATCACCTGGTCGGACGCAGCGATGATCCGCGTCATCAAGGCGGCCTGATCCACGCCTTCTTCTGCAGCCCAGTCGGCGATCGGCAGGTTCATGTTGAGCATTTCCCGGCAGGATTGCGCCAGCCCGGCGGTGTCCCATTGTTCGGGATAGCTTTTGGGCGGCATGCTCAGGTCGACCAGATCCTCGATCAGTTGGTGGCGCATGTCGGCGGCGATGTCCGAGACGTCTTCGGCCTGCATGATCTCCAGCCGCTGGCCAAAGATCGCCTTCCGCTGATCGTTCATCACATCGTCGTACTTCAACAACTGCTTGCGGATGTCGAAGTTGCGGCCTTCGACCTTGGCCTGCGCCTTTTCCAGGGACTTGTTGACCCAGGGGTGAACGATGGACTCGCCTTCCTTCATGCCGAGCGTGGACAGAATCTTGTCCAGCCGTTCCGACCCGAAGATGCGCATCAGGTCATCTTCGAGGCTAAGAAAGAAGGCCGAGCGCCCGGGGTCGCCCTGGCGGCCAGAGCGTCCGCGCAACTGGTTGTCGATCCGGCGGGATTCGTGGCGTTCGGTGGCCAGTACGAACAGGCCCCCGGCGGCCTTTACCGCCTCTTCCTCATCCACATGCTCGGCTTCGATCCGGGCGCGGATCGCGACATGGTCGCCTTCGGGGTCGGCGGCGATGGCCTCCAGCACCTTGAATTCGACGTTGCCGCCCAGCTTGATGTCGGTGCCGCGCCCAGCCATGTTGGTGGCGATGGTCACCGAGCCCAGCTTTCCGGCGTCTGCGACGATCTTGGCTTCCTGTTCATGCTGGCGGGCATTGAGCACGCTGTGCGGGATCCCGGCCCCGGTCAAGAGCACGGCAAGCTGTTCGGATTTCTCGATCGACGTTGTGCCGACAAGGATCGGCTGACGCCGTTCATGCGCCTCTTTGATCGACTTCAGGATACCGTCGTATTTCTCGCGGCCAGTGCGGAACACCTGGTCATGCTCGTCCACCCGCATCACGGTGCGGTTGGTCGGAACCTCCACCACACCCAGACCATAGATCTCGCGAAACTCCTCGGCTTCGGTCGATGCGGTGCCGGTCATGCCTGACAGCTTTTCGTAAAGCCGGAAGTAGTTCTGGAAGGTGACGCTGGCATAGGTCACGTTCTCGGGCTTGATCTGCACCCGCTCCTTGGCCTCGATCGCCTGGTGCAGACCGTCAGACAGGCGGCGGCCCTTCATCATGCGGCCGGTAAATTCGTCGATCAGCATCACCTCGCCGTCGCGGACGATGTATTGCTGGTCCTTGTGAAACAGAAGATGCGCCCGCAGCGCCTGGTTCACATGGTGGACGATGCTGGTGCTTTCGGGGGCGTACAGGTTTTGCCCCTCGGGCAGGATTCCAGCCTTGGCCAGAAGATCCTCGATCGCTTCGTTGCCCTCTTCGGTGAAGGTGACGTTGCGGGTCTTTTCATCCAGCTTGTAATGCTCGGGCAACAGCATCGGGATCACCGCATCGACCGTCTGGTACAGGGTGCCCCGGTCCTGACTAGGACCCGAGATGATCAGCGGCGTCCGCGCCTCGTCGATCAGGATGCTGTCCACCTCATCGACGATGGCAAAGGCGTGCCCGCGCTGCGCCATTTCGTCGATCGAGGACTTCATGTTGTCGCGCAAATAGTCAAAGCCCAGCTCGTTGTTGGTCGCATAGGTGATGTCGGCGCGATAGGCGGCGCGTTTTTCGTCATCGGGCTGCTGCGGGTAGACCACGCCGGTCGTCAGACCCAATTGGGAATAGACCTTGCCCATCCAGTCGGCGTCGCGCTTGGCAAGATAGTCGTTCACCGTCACCACATGCACGCCCCGCCCGGTCAGCGCATTCAGATAGGCGGCAAAGGTGGCAACCAGGGTCTTGCCCTCACCCGTCTTCATCTCGCTGATATTGCCCTTGTGCAGGAACACCGCGCCCATCAGTTGCACATCAAAGGCCCGCAGACCCAGCGCCCGACGGGCGGCCTCGCGGCAGTTGGCAAAGGCTTCGGGCAAGATGGCATCCAGCGTCTCGCCACCATCCTGCACCCGGCGCTGCAAGTCGCGGGTGCGGGCGATGATCCCCTCGTCGTTGAGCTTCTGGAACTCGGGCTCCAGCGCGTTGATCGCGGCCACCAGCGGGCGAACCGATTTCACCATTCGGTCGTTCGGCGTTCCGAACACCTTTCGGGTGAGTGCCCCAAATCCCAGCATGATATCTCCGTGGACGATGCGTCGTGACAAGATCGTGTGGCTCTCGGACTTGCCCGGCACCGACGGCTTCCGTAGAAGGGCCAGAGGATGGACCGGAAAGTCCCGTTCAACGCGACTGTCGCGATGTAAGGGGAAGGCCCGGCATAGTCAACGTGGCAGCCCTGCCCGCCCGATCAGGAGACGGTGAAATGACAAGATTTGCGCGACTTCGGTCGGGACTGGCGGCGCTGGCGATCCTGGCGGGACCCGCCTTGGCCGAGGGTGAAACCGCGGCCACTGTGATGGCCACCGTCAACGGGGTGGAAATCACCCTGGGCCAGATGATCGCGATGCGCGAAAGCCTGCCGCAGGAATACCAGGCCTTGCCGAACGATGTGCTGTTCAACGGCATCCTGGAACAACTGGTCCAGCAGGAAGCCCTGCGCCAGTCGGTCACCGAGATGTCGCCGCGCCACCTTGCAACGCTTGAGAACGACGAGCGCGGCTATGTCTCGGGTGTGGCCATCGAAGCGGTGGTCCTTTCGGCGGTCACCGATGAGGTTCTGCAGGCCGCCTATGACGCGCGCTTCAAGGATGCCGCCCCGCAGACCGAATACAACGCTGCCCACATCCTGGTCGAAACCGTCGAGGAGGCCGAGGCTATCAAGGCCGAACTGGCAGCAGGGGCCGATTTCGCCGAACTGGCCAAGGCAAAGTCGATCGACACCGGGTCAGGCGCTGCGGGTGGTGACCTTGGCTGGTTCGGCCTGGGCGTGATGGTCAAACCCTTCGAAGATGCCGTGGTTGCCGCCAAGCTGGGCGAGGTCGCCGGCCCGATCACCAGCGATTTTGGTCAGCACCTGGTCCTGGTCAAGGAAACCCGGATCGCCGAGAACCCCACGCTTGACCAGATGCGCGACGAGCTTGCCGCCGAGATCGAGGCCGCTGCGGTCGAGGCAAAGGTCAAGGAGCTGACCGATGCTGCCACGATCACCAAGCCCGGCGAGGGTCTTGACCCCGCACTTCTGGCCGACTCGGCCTTGATCGACTGACAGCCTTGAAAGGACGTGGGCCATGGGAAAATCCGGGTCAAAATCCGGCTGGAAGGCGGTCGCAAAGGCGCTGAAGAAGGAGTTGGGCAAGCTGGCTGGCACCGAGGTTGGCAAGAAAGCCAAGGTCAAGCCGGTGTCGCCTCTTGCCCCAGCCGCCTTTCCCACGCTGCCCGTGATCGCTGGCGTAGAGTTTGCCGCCGTAGAAGCTGGCGTTCGCTATCAGAACCGCAAGGACGTGATGCTGGTCCGCCTTGCGCCGGGGACAGCCTTGGCGGGGGTCTTTACCAGATCCTCCACCCGTTCGGCCTGCGTGCGCGACTGCCAGGATAAGCTTGCACAGAAGCCTGACGCCGCCGGGGCCGCGATCATCGTGAACTCTGGCAACTCGAACGCCTTTACCGGCAAGGTTGGGGAAGCGGCGGTCGCTGCTGTTACCGGTGCGGTCGCCACCACGCTGGGCTTGCCGCAATCGCGGGTGTTTTCCTCTTCGACCGGGGTGATCGGCGAACCGCTGCCCCATGACCGGATCACCGCCCAGATACCCGCCCTTGCCGCCGCGCTGCGCGAAAACGCGATCGAAATGGCCGCGCATGCGATGATGACGACCGACACGTTTCCAAAAGGTGCCGCCGCGACGGTTGAGGGCGACGGCGGCATGATCCAGATCGCGGGCATTGCCAAGGGTTCGGGCATGATCGCGCCGGATATGGCGACGATGCTGGTCTATATCTTTACCGATGCCCGGATCGCGCCAGCCACCTTGCAAAAGCTGCTGGCCCGCAACGTGGGGGCCACGTTCAACTCGATCACGGTGGACAGCGACACCTCGACCTCGGACACGCTGTTGCTGGCGGCCACCGGCCAATCCGCCGCCGCCGAGGTGAAGGGACCGGTGCTGAAAGCGTTTGAAACCGCCCTGCACCGCGTGATGCACGACCTTGCGCTGCAGGTGGTCCGCGACGGTGAAGGTGCTACCAAACTTGTCGAGGTGCGCGTGACCGCCGCCACCACCGAGGATGACGCCGCCAAGGTTGCTTTCGCCATCGCCAACTCTCCCCTCGTCAAGACCGCCATTGCCGGCCAGGATCCGAATTGGGGCCGCATCGTCGCGGCCATCGGCAAGTCGGGTGCCACGGCCGAGCGTGATCTGATCTCGATCCGCTTTGGCGACATTCTGGTGGCCGAAAAGGGCTGGCGCAACCCGGCCTACGCCGAGGCCGACGGGGCCGCCTACATGCAGCGCCCCGAGCTTTTGATCCATGTCGATCTTGGTCTTGGCCAGGCCAGTCGTTCCGTCTGGACCTGCGATCTCACCGCACGCTATGTCGAAATCAACGCCGACTACAGGTCATGACGCGCATCGTCTTGGTCTCGGCCGTCGCGCTGATCGACCCCGATGGCCGCGTGCTCTTGGCCCAGCGCCCACCGGGCAAATCGCTTGCGGGCCTGTGGGAATTTCCGGGTGGCAAAGTCGAACCCGGAGAGACCCCCGAAGCCGCCCTGATCCGCGAGCTGAAGGAAGAGCTGGACATCGACACCCATGCCAGCTGCCTGGCGCCCCTGACCTTTGCCAGCCACAGCTACCCCGATTTTCACCTGCTGATGCCGCTTTTTGCCTGCCGCCGCTGGCAAGGCACCGCCCGCCCGACCGAGGGCCAGACGCTGGCCTGGGTTAAGCCGGCAGCCCTACGGGATTACCCGATGCCGCCCGCTGACCTGCCGCTGATCCCGATCCTGCGCGACTGGCTTTGACCCTTCGCTCGTCGAGCACTGTTCGTGCACTCCTCGCTGACGACAAGCGAGGAGTGCACGAAGTGCATAGACGAGCGACCCGGCCTCACGCCAGCGTGCGCTGCACTTCTTCCCGCTCGAAGATCTCGATCACGTCGCCGGGACGGATATCTTCGTAGCGCTCGAATGCCATGCCACATTCCTGGCCCGAGATGACTTCCTTCACCTCGTCCTTGAAGCGCTTCAAGGTCTTCAGCGTGCCTTCGTGGATCACGACGCTGTCGCGCAGCAACCGCACGCCTGCCGACCGGCGAGCGACGCCTTCGGTCACCAGACAGCCCGCCACCTGACCGACGCCCGTGACCTTGAACACTTCCTTGATCGTGGCATACCCGATGAACGTCTCGCGCACCTCGGCTTTCAGAAGGCCCGAGGCAGTCGCTTTGATGTCATCGACCAGATCATAAATGATCGAGTAATAGCGGATTTCGACACCTTTCTGATGCGCCGAATTCCGGGCAGAGGCATTCGCCCGCACGTTGAAGCCGATGATCGGGGCCTTGGACGCCTCGGCCAGACCCACATCGGTATCGGTGATCGCCCCCACGCCGGAATGCAGCACGCGGACACGCACCTCTTCGTTGCCGATCTTTTCCATTGCCTGGACAATGGCTTCGGCGCTGCCTTGCACGTCGGCCTTGATCAGGATCGGCAGTTCGGCCACCGACAGGTCCGCCTTGGCCTTGGCCATCAGCTGTTCCAGCGTAGTCGCGGCACCAGCGGCGGCGCGTTTGTCCTTGGTCACCTTCTCGCGGTAGTCGGCGATTTCACGGGCCTGCGCCTCGGTTTCCACCACGTTCAGCGTATCGCCAGCCGAGGGGGTGCCAGAGAGGCCCAGCACTTCGACCGGGACCGACGGTCCGGCCTCCAATACGGTTTCGCCCTGGTCGTTGATCAGCGCGCGGACCTTGCCCCACTGTTCGCCGACGACAAAGATGTCGCCTTTGCGCAGGGTTCCGTTCTGCACCAGCACGGTTGCGACCGGGCCACGACCCACGTCAAGCTTGGCTTCGATCACCGCCCCCGATGCGGCGCGGTTCGGGTTGGCGCGCAACTCGAGCAATTCAGCCTGCAGGGCAATTGCCTCCAAAAGCGCATCAAGCCCCTGGCCGGTCTTGGCCGAAACCTCGACATCCTGCACGTCGCCCGACATCGCCTCGACCACGATCTCGTGCTGCAAGAGGTCGGTCCGCACTTTTTGCGGATCGGCGTCGTACTTGTCGATCTTGTTGATCGCCACGATCATCGGCACCTTGGCCGCCTTGGCATGTGCAATCGCCTCGATCGTCTGGGGCATCACGGCATCATCTGCCGCCACGACCAGCACCACGATATCCGTTACCGAAGCCCCGCGCGAGCGCATGGAGGTGAAAGCCGCGTGGCCGGGCGTGTCCAGAAAGCTGATCTTGGCCCCGGTATCGGTCGTGACCTGGTAGGCACCGATGTGTTGGGTGATCCCCCCCGCTTCGCCCGAGACCACGTTGGCCTTGCGGATAGCGTCCAGAAGGCTGGTCTTGCCGTGGTCGACGTGGCCCATGATCGTGACGATCGGCGGGCGCGGCACCAGATTGTCATCGGTGTCCTTGACCTGATCGATGACCTGTTCGACATCGGCGTCCGACACGCGAACCGCCTTGTGGCCAAACTCTTCGATCACCAGTTCGGCGGTGTCGGCATCGATGGCCTCGTTCATGGTGACCATCATGCCCATCTTCATCAGGCTTTTGACCACATCGGCGGCGCGTTCGGCCATCCGGTTGGCAAGTTCGCTGATCACGATGGTTTCGGGCAGCTGCACGTCGCGCACCTGCTTTTCGGGCTTTTGACCCAGACCCAGCGCCTTGGCGCGGGCCTTTTCCTGCTTCCGTTTCATCGCGGCAAGGCTGCGGGTGCGCCCGCCCTCGCCCGACAGCGCGTCGTTCAGCGTCAGCTTGCCGGAGCGGCGACCGTCATCGGTCGTGCTGCGCTTGGCACCCCGATCGGTGCGGTCATCCCGGTCACGGTCGGTCTTGCGCGGAGCAAGGCCGGGCTTGGCCGAAGCCGGACCGCGCGGGTCCTCGGTCGTACCGGGGGCAGCGCGGTCAGCCGGACGGGTCGTGCCAGAAGCAGGCTCGGCCGCCGGGGGAGTTGCCGACCGAGAGCGGGTGCCAAGCACATCGCTGCGCCGGGTTTCGGCGGCGGCGGCAGCCGCAGCGGCGGCAGCACGCGCAGCGCGGTCTTCCTCTTCGGCTTTCTGGCGCAGCGCCTCGACCCGCTCACGGTCTTCGCGTTCCTTGGTCTCAATCTCTTCGCGGCGACGGGCACGGTCGGCCTCGCGCAGACGATCATCTTCGGCGCGGCGCACCGCATCCTCGGCCTCGCGCGCCTTGGCGGCGCGCAGGGCAGCCATGCGCCGTTCCATCTCGGCGTCCGAGATGCCAGCAGGCCGCTTGGACGGGTCCCCAAGATTGCCCGAGCCGGACGAACCAGAGCCAGGAGCGCCGGGCTTGGTGGTCGTGGGCACAACCACGCGCTTGCGCTTCGTTTCGACCACGACACTCTTGGTCCGGCCATGGCTGAAGCTTTGCTTCACCTGTCCGGAACGGGGCGGGCCCCCGAGGCCAAGAGGTTTCTTGCCGTCTGTATCGCTCATGCGTCCTACGTATCCTTCATGGCGGGCGTGCCGCCGTCCTGCTTGTCCGCCCGTAGGCCGGCAAGCTTTGCCGCTTCCTCTACAACACGTGTTCTGAGTCCACCAGCAGCAAGCGCCGCGTGTATCGCACGATCACGCCCGAATGCCAAACCGATTTCCTCGGCGGTCAAAACGCCGATAAAGCCGTGCTTGCCGTCTGGAGCATGCAGCTTGGTCTTGCCGCGTTCCGACCCGTCACTGGCCTGGATCAAGGTGGCCGCCTGCCCCTTGACCAGCCAATCCTTGACCTTTTCATAGCCCATCACCGCATCACCCGCCTTGCGCGCCAGGCTAAGCGTGTCGATCACCCGGCGGCGGACCAGCCCCTCCACCAGGTCCGGCAGATTTTCGGGCAGCTTGACCGGCTGGCGCGCGGCGCGGGAAAAGAGGTTCTTCTTGACCACCAGCGCCAGCGCCACCCGGTCGGCGCTGACATAGATGCCCCGACCGGGCAGCTTGCCCATCACGTCGGGCACGATCATGCCGTCAGGGCCAAGGCAAAAGCGGATCAACCCCGATTTTGGCTGGCTTTCCCCGGTCGCAATGCATTTGCGTTCCGGTTCGTCCTGATCTTTTTCCCGGCCGCCGCGCGTCAACGCTTCAGGTTTCCGAGGTCTGGGGTCAGACCTCGGCCTCCTCGTCTTCGGCCGCGTCATCGGCGGGTTGCTCCAGCTCGGTCGGGTCGACCCAGCCCAGCATGACCCGGGCGGTCATGATCAGAGTTTGCGCTTCCTCCAGCGTCATCTCAAAGGGTTCCAGCACGCCGTCGTCCTTTTTGCGCTGGCCGTTTTCGGTGGTCCAGCCGCCAGCCAACTCCCAATCCGCGCAGGTGGCGAAGTCTTCCAGCGTCTTGATCCCGTCTTTGGCGAGTGCTTCCAGCATCTGCGGGGTCAGGCCGTCAAATTCAACCAAGCTATCTTCAACCCCCATGGCGCGGGCGTTTTCCATCGCCTTGGCATTGGCCGCCTCAAGGTTGTCGCGGGCGCGGGCCTGAAGTTCGCCAGCGGTGCCTTCGTCAAACCCGTCGATGGACAGAAGTTCGTCCAGATCGACGTAGGCCACTTCTTCCAGATTGGTGAAGCCTTCAGACACCAAAAGCTGCGCCATCATCTCATCGACATCGAGCGCATCCATGAAGAGCTTGGTGCGTTCGGTGAATTCGGCCTGGCGGCGGGCGGACTCTTCGGTTTCGGTCATGATGTCGATATCAAGACCGGTCAGCTGGCTGGCGAGGCGGACGTTCTGGCCACGACGACCGATGGCGAGGCTAAGTTGCTCATCCGGCACCACGACTTCGATCTTGCCGGCCTCTTCGTCGATCACGACCTTGGAAACCTCGGCGGGCTGCAGCGCGTTCACTAGGAACGTTGCCTGATCCTGGTTCCACGGGATGATGTCGATCTTTTCACCCTGAAGCTCGTTCACCACGGCCTGCACGCGAGAGCCGCGCATACCGACACAGGCGCCCACGGGATCGATGGAGTTGTCATAGCTGATCACCGCAATCTTCGCGCGGGACCCTGGGTCGCGGGCGACGGCCTTGATCTCGATGATGCCGTCATAGATTTCCGGCACTTCCATCTTGAAAAGCTCGGCCATGAACTGCGGGTCGGTGCGCGACAGGAAGACCTGCGGCCCGCGTGGTTCGCGGCGCACGTCCTTGATGTAGCAGCGGATGCGGTCGCCGATGCGGTAGGCCTCACGGCCGATCTTCTCGTTGCGGCGCAGGATGCCTTCGCCCCGGCCGATATCGACGATGACGTTGCCGTATTCCTCGCGCTTGACGGCGCCGTTGATGATCGTGCCCTTGCGGTCCTTGAATTCTTCGAACTGGCGGTCACGTTCGGCTTCGCGGACCTTCTGCAAGATCACCTGCTTTGCCGATTGCGCGGCGATGCGCCCCAGGTCGACGGGGGGGACTTCGTCCACGATTTCATCGCCCAACTGCGGATCGGCCAGGTAGGACTGGGCCTGTTTGACCGTGATTTGGGCATGGTGGTTTTCGATCAGATCCTCTTCGGTCACCGTGCGCACCCGGGTAAAGGAGGCCCGGCCGGTCTTGCGGTCAATCGCTACCCGGATGTCCATTTCCGCGCCGTAGCGCGACTTGGCGGCCCGGGCGAGGCTGTCTTCCATCGCCTGGATCACCAGTTCGGGGTCGATCATCTTTTCGCGCGCCACCGCCTCGGCGGTTTGCAGAAGTTCCAGCTGGTTGGCCGATGTGATTGCCATCGTGATCTCCCTTCAGTGTCTGGTCTCGGAAGGGGAAGCGTCGTCCTCGTCCCCGTCGATTTCTTCAATGTCGTCGAACCCGCCCTCGGCCGGATCCGCCACCTTCTTTTGCCGCAGCATTTCGCTGATCAGCGCGTCGGTCAGCATCAGCTTGGCGTCGGACAGCCAGTCGAACTGCAAGCCGATGGTCACCTCGGCCTCGCCCTCTTCGATGGTTATCAGAACCTCGTCGCCTTCGACCCCGGCCAGATCACCCTTGAAGCGGCGGCGGCCGCCGATCAGTTCGGATGTCTCGATGCGGGCTTCCCAGCCTTTCCAGACCTCAAAATCCTTGAGCCGGGTCAGGGGGCGGTCGATGCCGGGGCTGGATACCTCAAGCACATAGTTATCCTCAAGCGGGTCCTCCACATCGAGGACCGCAGAAACCGCGGTCGAGATGTCGGCACATTCGTCGACGCCGATCCCCCCATCGGGCCGGTCGGCCATGATCTGCAGAATCCGCGTCTTGCCACCCATGAGGCGCACGCGCACCAGCTCGAACCCAAGCCCCTCGATCACCGGACCGATGATGTCGGCGATGCGGCGGTCGATGGCGGTTTTGGCAATCAGGTCGGACATGGGCGTTCCAGAAACAAAAAAGCAGGCCAAGGCGGCCCGCTTGCGAAGATCGGTAGCTTCGGGTTTGGACCCCGAAACCGCTGTTGACCTGCGTATAGACCTGGCGCGGCCGGATCGCAAGCCCCAGGGCAGGATCACCCCTGGGTGATCACATAAAGCTTGCGGACCTGTTCGATCACCCGCCATTCGCCCTTCCAGCCCAAGGGCAGGTTGATCGCGTCGCCCGACCCCAAAAGCACTTTGGTTCCGTCGGCATGGGTCATTTCCACGCGGCCAAAGATGAAATGGCAAAACTCGGCGCTGGTGCTGCGGTCGGCGGTGAAACGGCCCGGGGTACATTCCCAGACGCCGATTTCCACGCGGCCACCATCGTGGCTGGCAAGGGTCAGCGCGGCCTCCATCTGGTTGCCCGCCACCGAGGTGGGTTTTGCGGCCATCGGACCAAGGTCAAGGGTCGCAAGCGCGTGAAAGTCCGCCAGATCGATCATTGGTGTCTCCCCTGGTCGCAGACTAGACCTTGCGGAACACCATCACCAGCCCGCGATCATCTTTGTGCGGATGGTCCGCACCTTCATAGATCGGGATGTCGCGCCAGGCGACGGGGGTAATCTGGCCCAGCGCCACCAACCGCGCCAGCGCCGAGCCAAAGCCCGCGCCGTCCAGCACCGGACCAATGGTCCCGCAGGCAAAGACGGCGCCTGGCTTTGTGATGCGCAGAAGTTCCGGGAAACACTCCGGCCCGACATGGCCGTGGGTGAAGGTGCCGCAGCTGACCACGGCGTCATAGCTGGCATCGGGAATATCCAGCACCTTGGTCAGATCGCCCAGCATCAGTTGGCGGTAAAGGCCCTTGCTGCGTGCGACCTCAATCATCTCGGGCGTGATGTCGATGGCATCAACCGTCCGCCCGCGCAGATGTTCGGCGACCAGACCGGTCCCCGCACCGATATCAAGGATCTCGGCGCTGGCGGAAACCTCACCCTTCAGGATCGCCGCAATCTCGCGCGGGGCGATATAGCCCCAGGCCGCGCCAAAGCTTTGATCATAGTTTTCCGCCCATTCGCCGTAGACCCGCCGGGCATCCTCGGGGCCTTTGATCTGATAGGCATCTTCCAGGTCATAATCTGCTTCGGTCATGGTTCTTTCCCTCTGATGGAACCATTCTATCCCGCCGAAACATGACACTTGGGTGACAGGCCTGCGTCACCACGCCGGATGTGGCCGGTACAGGCCAGCCAAGGGGCGTCATGCCCGGGCGTCAGTCAACCACGCGCTCAAACAGAATCAGACCGGCAAGGCCACTGGTTGACTGGACCGAGCGGCGAATCTTGCTGCCTTCGATCCAGTATTCGCTGCCGATCGAGCCTTGGGGGCGGGCGCAGGCCTCTTTGACATGGGTGACGTTGTGGGTGCGTTCCACCACGGTGATGGTTTCCCGGCCAACCACGGTTACCGTGCAGGTATAGCTTCGCCGCGCGGTCTGGTCATCCGCGCCAAGAAAGAAATAACGCCGCTCATAGGTGGCACCGTTCTGCAGCAGCTGCGCCACGGTCGGCGCGTCGGCGGACAAGATGTCAGGCCCCAGACCGCGCGTGTGGATCAAGACTCCGTCCCGCAAGGTAAAGGTGGTGCCGTCCGTGGTCGTCCAGGTCTGAACGCCGCCCTTGCTGTCGGACAGCGTCAAGAACACGTCTGCGGCGCGGAATTCGATCACCGCACGCAGAATCGGCACGCCATAGGCCTCGATCTCGGCGCGGGACACCGGTTTTGCGGCGACAGCCGTACTTTTTGCCCGCTTGTCCTTGATCTGGACCAAGGTAGCTTTGGCCATGGTCCCGACTGCGGTCATCATCGGCGACAGTTCGGTTTTCGCACAGCCCGACAGGGCCGCGCAGGCGCACAGGACCGCCGACAGTCGCGCGACGAGATTCAACGCCAGACCCTGCCCCATTCGGGATCAAGCGCCTCGGTGTGATAGTCGCGGATCGAGTCGTACAAACGTCCATCCACATTCAGCCGCGCGCCGCCATCGCCACTCCCGGGCCGCAGCGTGGTGCCAAAGGTCTGCTTGGTCTGATTGCCCAAGGCCCAGTTCAGCGGCACCGAGAACCGCACGCCTTTGTCGAACGCCCCATCGCCGAATTCTTCGGCGGTGGCATCGGTCACCGTCGCAAACGCCCCGATTCGCCAGCCATTCACGAAGATCCGGTCGATCGACACCGTGGCCCCGACGTCGCCCGCCAGATACCGGCCAAAATCGATCTGCCCAAGATAGCCATTGCCAAAGTCATAATAGGCCGACAGATGGCCGGTCACCACGTCGTAGTCGTATTCATCGACGCCGAACAGACCGTCGGTGTCGCGCTGCATCGTGTAGTTCAGCTCTGCCCCAAGCGCGAGCGGGCTGTCCACCGGCTTCCACAGCACCTCACCAGACACGCCGGCGTGCATCCGCTCCAGATACCCGATGGTGAAACGGGAATACACGTCGGCTGCCGGGCGGGCGTACCAGGCAAGCGTCAATTCCTCCAGCGCGGGGTTGCCAAAATTGGCATAGCGCCCGCCGTCTGACCGCACCGGCTGCAACAAAGACCCCGACGCGGCATCTGAATACTCGACATTGCCAAAGAGACGCCCGTAGATCGACCCCTTCATCACCAGGCCGGGGCGAAAGCTGTAGCTGGCGGACAGACGCGCCCCAACCTCGGCCTGCAACGGTTCTGGCATGCGGAAGGCTGGCTTCAGGCTCCAGCCGAAATCGGGATAGGGGTCCGTGTCGGAAATGGCACTGGGCGGGGCGCGTCCGGCATCGGTGATCGTCACCCGCTCTCGCAGCAGGGTAGAGTTGTCGGCGGCGTATTCCAATGCTTCAAGATCGCTGCGCCGGATCGTGATCTTTGACGCCCCGATCCCGTTGACCACAGGAACAATCTCGAACACCTCGACCGAGGCAGGCATCACCTGGCTTAGCGCGCGGGCCGTGCGGCCAATGGCTTGCGACCCGGCGTCGATCCGGTGGTTGCGGATGCGCAACTGCACGGTGGTCGCGGTGTAGGACAGATCTTCGATCGAGATTCCATCAACCGCAAGGCGCTTTTCCAGGTTCTTTTGCAGCAGCGGCCCGGCATCGGCCTGGGTCACCCAGCCACCGTCATAGGCCTCGGGGTCGGCGCTGCGCGATGGCCGGGACTTCACCGGTACTGGCGCGGCCCCCATCACGCCACCGGTGGCGCGGTTCTTCGGATCCAGAATCAGATGCAGCGAAAAGCCGATTTCCGTGCCGTGCACCGAATAGATACCATAGCGAGCGTTCGGACCCTTTTGATACTCCAGTCCGAAATTGTACGGGCTGGCGCGGTCGATGATGCCACGTTCGTCATCTTCCAGTGTGTAGGCGTCCGACGAGTATTCGCCCTTGAACGTCCAGCTGTCGGTCAGCTTGACCTCAACCCCGCCAAAGGCAGCCGCCTCGCCCTTGAACCATTGATCGACATTCGGTCGGCCATCCACCCCGTCGGCGGGCCGGTCCCCAAACGGAGACCCGAAGGAGTCGTAGCTGCCAAAGCGGCCCCAGCCTATACCGGCTGTCACCTTGACCCGGTCGCCAAAGGATTTGGTCGCCGCCACGTATTCCGCCGAATAGGCATTCTGGCCGGTGAAATCGTTTATCCCGATGGTGACGGCAGGCAGAACCTTGCCCTCTTTCAGGATCATGAACCGCAGATCCAGGCTTTTGTCGCTGATCTTGTCGTCGCCGGCAATCAGGGTGTCCCACTCGCGCCAGGTCTGGAAGCGGTACGAAGCAGACAGCCGCTCACTGATCTGGAAGCTGAGGGTGGTGCGGGTGATCGGCCCGACATTGCCAACGCTGAAAGTAAAGGCACCTTCTTCCTGCGCCTCGCCCGAGGGCATGTCGATCAGGCCCGTTGTGCCCGAAATGTTGAGCGTGGGTTTCATCTCGGCACGCGCGGGCGCGCCACACAACAAGGTTGTGCATGCAAGCATGGCAAGCAAGGAACGCGGCGGCAGCAGCATTATGTTCAACACCCAGACTACGCCCGCAGTCTATGCGAAGATGTCGGCGCAAGAGCAAGACCAATCCGTCTGTCCGACCATCAAACCCCGCAGGGTATGATTTCAAGCCACATCTTCTTCCAGCTTCAGCCGCAACTGCCGCAACACCGGCAAAAGCGCGCGCACCCGGTCGGCCCCCAGCGCCTGCACCACCTCGGCAATCAGGGGCACCACGGTCGCCACCGCCGAATCACGCGCGGCGCGGCCCGAGGGGCTGATGCCGACGAACTTGCGCCTTGCATCCTCCCAGTCCGGGCGGATGTGGATGTGGCCGGCCCATTCCAGCCTTGCAAGCGTGTTGGTCATCGCCCCGCGGGTGACGTGAAACGACCGGGCAAGCTGGGCGGGGCTGCGTTCATCGTTGATCCGCGCCAGATGGTTCAACACCGCGAAATGTGACAGCTGCATCCCCTTGGGCAAGGCCTTTGACATGCGGTTGCGCGCCAGCTGGTCGGCGGTGAACAACTCTCCGAACAGGGCGACGGCGATATCCTCGACGCGGTCTTCGGTCATGGTCCGGCAAAGTCCCGGTCATGGGTCAGCGCGGGGATGCGGAACCGCGCCGCCTCAATCTGGCTCAGGTCAAGATCTACCAGGGTGACCCCTGGTTCGGTGCCACCATCGGCCAACACCTCACCCCAGGGGCTGATCGCCAGGGAATGGCCATGGGTATGCCGCCCCTTTCCCGCCTGTTCAGGGTGAAATCCGGTTTGCGCGGGGGCGAGGACAAAGGCCCCGGTCTCGATCGCGCGGGCGCGGAGCAAGGGCTCCCAATGCGCGGCACCGGTGATGTGGTTGAAGGCCGCCGGCACCGCGATGATCCCAGCCCCGGCTTGCGCCAGACGACGGTAAAGCTGGGGAAAGCGCAAATCATAGCAGACCGACATCCCCAGCCGGGCGGGGCCAAGATCGGCCAGCACCGCCTGCGAGCCGGGCCGGTAGCCCGCACTTTCGCGGTAAACCTCGGTCTCGGACACGTTCACATCGAACATGTGGATCTTGTCATAGCGGGCGGCAATGTCACCGGTCGGGTCAATCAGGAACGACCGGTTGGCAAAGCGCCCATCCGCATCCCCGGTCAACAACCCAAGCGAGCCGATGAGCAGCCAGACACCCGCCGCCTGCGCCTCGGCCCGCAGGGCGGCAAGGGTGGGGTCTTCCGCCTCATGCCGAAACACCGCGCGCTGGTGGTCACGGCTGGAGGACAGGCCGTTGGTCAGTTCGGGCGTCAGGATAAACCCGGCCCCGGCCTGGGCGGCCTGCCGCAGATAGGCGACGGTCTGCGGCAGGTTCGCTGCCGGATCGTCGGTCACGGTCAACTGGACCAGCGCCGCCCGCATCAGCCAGCCAGCAGGGGGTCAAGTTTGCCAGCATGGTCTAGCGCATGCAGATCGTCCGACCCGCCGACATGCACGGTCCCGACAAATATCTGCGGTACAGTCCGCCGCCCGTTTGCCCGCTTGGTCATGGCATCGCGAAGGTTGGGGTCGCGACCCACGTCAATCTCGGTGAAGGCCACGCCCTTGCGGGTCAAAAGCCGCTTTGCGGCGTGGCAATAGGGGCAGGTCTGGGTGGTATAGATCTCGACGTGGCGCATGGGCATATCCTTGGCTGCGCGCCGGATCATAGGGGATTAATCGTCTTTCGCAACGCGTGCCAGCGACAGCACATTGACCGACTGCGCCCGCGCAGCGAGCAGCACCTCGGTCGCCGCCGCAAAGGTCGCGCCCGAGGTCATCACATCGTCCACCAGAAGGATATCGCGATCCTCGACCAGCGCGCGGTGCCGCTTTGGCACAGCGAAGGCGCCGACCAGATTGGCAAACCGCCCATCCCGACCCCGCCCATCCTGCGAGCCGGTAAACCGTCGCCGGACCAGCACATCCGGGCAATGGTCCAGCCCCGCGGCCCGCGCCAGCCGCCGCGACAAAAGCGCCGCCTGATTGTAGCGCCGGGTCACCAGCCGCAGCCAGTGCAGCGGGATCGGCACCACCAACATGCCGGGCCGCAGGATCGGCAGCGCGGCCTTGACCAGCCAATCCGCAGCGGGGCGGGCAAGGTCCATCCGGTCGCCGTGCTTCAGCGCCAGTACCAGCCTGCGCGCGTTGTCTTGGTACAAAAGTGCCGCCCGCCCCTGACCCCAGGGCCGCGCAATCTGGATGCAGTCATCGCACACCGCCCGCTCCTGGCGGTCATCCCCCGGCAGGGGCAGACCACAAAGGTCACAGACCAGACCGGAGATGAACGGCGTCTCACGCCAGCAGGCCCCGCACAAACCAAAGTCCGAGGTGACATGCGCCGCACAGCTGATGCACTGCGGCGGATACAAGAGATGCAGCGCGGCTTGCATTTGGTGGCCCTCCTCTTACGTTGCCGGTCATGAGCACCCAGCCCCCCCTGACCGATCGAGCCGCATTGAGCCGCCAGCGCGCCCGCGCCCGTGGGCTGGCGGATCACGAGGCGGCGATGTTCGCGCATCGGCTGGCGATGGCAGATGTTCAGGAAAGACTCATCGAGGTTAACAGAACCTTTACGGCACCTGCGATCGTGACCGGTTTTCCCGAATTGTGGCAGGATGCGCTGCCGGACGCTGCGGTGACCAGCGACCAGGATGCGCTTGACCTGACGCCGGGCGCGCATGACCTGGTCCTGCACGCGATGGCGCTGCACTGGGCGAATGACCCGGTCGGGCAGCTTGTGCAATGCCGTCGCGCGCTGGCACCCGACGGGCTTTTCATCGCCGTCTTTCCGGGGGGGCGCAGCCTGCACGAACTGCGCACCGCTTTGGCCGAGGCGGAAAGCCAGGTCACCGGCGGCCTTTCCCCCCGCGTCCTGCCGATGGGAGAGATCCGTGAGCTTGGCGCCCTGATGCAGCGCGCCGGTTTTGCCCTGCCCGTCGCCGACAGCCTGACCCAGCCGGTCGAATATCGCTCCTTCGCGGCGCTGATGGCGGACCTGCGCGCGATGGGGGAAACCAACGCGCTTACTGCCCGGTCGCGCCGCCCCCTGCGCCGCGCCGTCCTGACCCGGGCTGAGGCGATCTACCGCGACAGCTTTGGCACGGCAGGGGGCGGCGTTCTGGCCACGCTTGACCTTGTTTTCCTGACCGGCTGGGCCCCGCACGAAAGCCAGCAAAAGCCCCTGCGCCCCGGCAGCGCCCGGCAAAGGCTGGCCGATGCGCTTGGCGCGGTTGAAGAAGCTTTGCCAAAGGGCAGTTGACCCGCGCCGCGCAGCCTATATGTCCCACATCTGGATATGCGGAAGAAAACCCGATGCTGGATGCGAAAACCGGGCAAGCGCCCATGACAACCGACACCGACCGTCAGGTAAACCCCGGTGAGGGGCGGCTGACCCATGCGCCCGCCAACCATCCGCCGGTGAAAAAGCAGCGGATCGGTGTTTTGCTTGCCAACCTCGGCACACCCGACAACTACGACTACTGGTCGATGCGACGCTATCTGAACGAGTTTTTGTCAGACAAGCGGGTGGTCGATTATGCCAGCTGGAAATGGCAGCCGCTTTTGCAGCTGATCATCCTGACCAAGCGGCCGTTTTCCTCCGGCGCGAATTACAAGCTGATCTGGAACCATGATCTGAACGAAAGCCCGCTGTTGACGATCACCAAGGCGCAGACCGCCGCCATCGCCAAGGCCGTCGCCGACCGCCACGGGGCCGAGGTAATGGTCGATTTCTGCATGCGCTATGGCAACCCCTCCACCGAGACCCGCGTGCGCGCCATGGTCGAGGCGGGCTGCGAAAAGATCATGTTCTTTCCGCTATACCCGCATTACGCGGGCGCGACCTCGGCCACGGCGAACGAACAGTTCTTCCGCGCGCTGATGAAGGAAAAGCGCCAGCCCGCTGTGCGCACGGTGCCGGAGTATTTTGCCCATCCCTTGTATATCGACGCCCTCGCCCAATCGGTGGAGCGTGCCTATGCCGCGCTGGATCACAAGCCCGATGTGCTGGTGGCCAGCTACCACGGCATGCCGCAGCGCTATCTGATGGAGGGGGACCCCTACCATTGCCACTGCGCCAAGACATCACGCCTCTTGCGCGAACGGCTGGGCTGGGAGAAGGGGTCGATCGACACCACGTTCCAGTCGGTCTTCGGGCCTGAAGAATGGCTGAAACCCTATACGGTCGAACATGTGGCCGAGCTGGCGAAACAGGGCAAAAAGCGGATCGCCGTGATGGCCCCGGCCTTCAGCGCCGACTGCATCGAGACGCTTGAGGAAATCAACGGCGAGATCCGAGAGGCGTTTGAACATGCCGGGGGTGAGACGTTCACCTATATCCCCTGCCTCAACGATGATGCCGCCCATATCGAGGCCCTGGTCGCGGTGATCGAGGAAAATCTGGCGGGCTGGTTGCCCGGCTGATCTGCCCCGATCCCCGTCCCCGAAAGTTGCGCCGGGACTTGCGCTAGATCAGCAGCACCTGCGTCCCAACCTGGGCCAGTTCGAACAGCTCTTCGATGTGTTCGTTGTAAAGCCCGACGCAACCGCTGGAGGACCGCCGCCCGATCTTGCGCGTGTCATGGGTGCCGTGAATGCGGTAATAGGTCCATGACAGATACAGCGCGCGGGTTCCAAGGGGATTGTCCTTGGCGCCACCGGCAATCTCTGCCGGCCATTCGGGGTGACGCTCCAGCATCGAGGCGGTCGGACGCCAGGTCGGGTTGACCACTTTTTGCACCACCTCGGTCCGGCCCAGACGGGTCAGATCGTCGGTCAGGGGCACCGAGGTCGGATATAGCCGGTAGATCGACTGATCCGATGACCAGTAATGCAGCGCCCGCGAAGTGATGTCGACCAGGATCGCGCCACCCTTGGTGTTGTCGAAATAGTCTTGCCACTGCAGGATGCGAAAGCTTGAGGCGTTGTTGCGCACTGTGCCCGACAGCCCAGGCTGAAACTCGGTGCTGCTTTGCTGCGCGAGGGCGGGCAAGGTCGCAAGACCGGCAAGGCCGACTGCGCCACCCAGAACGCCGCGCCGGTTTATCGGATGATTTGCCATCGGGTTGCTCCTTCAAGCCGGTGTTTTGGTCGGTCTATAGACCTTTGGCCGGCAAACGGCAATTCAAAGAGATGTCATGACCCGCCGTTCGGCGACTGGCTGTTTGAACCTTGCCGCAAGTTTCGCTAAGACGGGCGCAACCGCCGCGCGGTGCGGCTTGATCTGGTGGACCAAATGGAAAGACGCTTGTTTCTGTTGTCGGGTGTGGGGCTGGTGCTTTCGGCATGCACGACTGCGGCTCCGACGCTGGGGGCGGATGGACGGCCCCTGCCAAGGGTCTACAAGATCAAGCCCGGCGATGAGCAGGCCATTGCGTTCCGGCTGTTGGATTCGGTCAATACCTTGCGCGCGGCCAAGGCGCTTCCGGCGCTTGGCTTTGACGCAAGCCTCAATGCAGCGGCGGCCACCCATTCGCGCGACATGTCGGTGCAGAACCGGCCCTGGCACTTCGGCTCGGACGGTTCATCACCGCTGACCCGGGCACAGCGCAGCGGCTTCTCCGGCCGGGTGATTGGCGAGCTGATCTCGGAAACCTACGAGACAGAGCTTGAGACCCTGTCCACATGGATGGCGGCACCCGATACGCGGGCGGTCATCATGGACCCGACCGCCCGCCTTGTAGGATTTTCCTGGTTCCAGGAAGCCTCTGGCAAGCTTTGGTGGACGATGCTGACCGGGGCGTAATCCGTCCCACGCCATCCGTCCCGTGCCCTGGCCCCCTAGGGCAGGATATAGATCGGCGTGCCGGGGGTGACCATCGCGTAGATCGTTTCAATTTCCCGGTCGGTGACTGCGACACACCCCAGCGTCCAGTCCCGCTGCGACACCGGACCGTTCGGCGCGCCGTGAATGAAGATATCCCCGCCGGGTTTCTTTCCCGCCGCCTTGGCAAAGGCCACGTCTGCCTCGTTCGGATAGGACACGCGCAGCGACAGGTGATAGTTCGAGTCCGGGTTGCGGTGGCTGATGTAGTAAAGCCCCTCGGGCGTCTTGCCATCGCCTTCAAACTGCTTGTGACCCTGCGGCGCAAAGCCAAGCGCGACATCATAGGTCTTCAAAAGCTTGTCGTGGTGAAAGAGATAGAGCTTGCGGTCCGCCTTATGGACCTGAACCTGGGTCACCTTGGGGCCATTGTAGCTGCGGAACTTTGAACTGCCGCAACCCGACAGGCCAAGCGCCAGCGCCAGGATGATCATCAGACGAAAAACCCGCATACCTGCCCCTTGTTTTTTGTTGCCGGTTACAGGATTTTGCAGCGTCTGCCTAGGCCCGGGCGGTTCACGGCTTTGTCAGGGCTGGCGGCTGAACCTTGCGACCAGCTCGACATGGGTCGACCAGCGGAACTGATCCACCACTTGCACCCAGTCAAGGGCGTAGCCCGCCGCAACCAGCACCCGTGCGTCTCGGGCAAAGGTGACCGGGTTGCACGACACCGCCGCGATCACCGGCAGTTTGGAACGGGCAAGCGCCTCGGTCTGCGCTTCGGCCCCGGCGCGAGGGGGGTCGATGACGGCGGCGGTAAAGCCCTGAAGCTCATCGGGTTCCAAAGGGCGGCGAAACAGATCCCGCGCCTCGACGGTCAGGCGGCGCAGGCCGGGGGTGTGGCGGGCGGCAAGTTCCAGTGCGGCGGTCATGGCGCGGTCCCCCTCAACCGCGTGAACCTCCACCGTCGCGGCCAGCGGCAAGGCAAAAGTGCCAAGCCCGGCGAACAAATCCACCACCCGCTTTTGATCGCCCAGCGCGTGGGTGATCCCGGACAGCAGCGCCGCCTCGCCATCAGCCGTGGCTTGCAGAAAGGCCCCGGCGGGGGGCACGACGTTTGACGCGCCAAAACTCAGCACCGGACGGTCGCGCAGGGCCACCGTCTCATCCTCCCAGGTCAGGCGGGCGAAACCGTGGCTTTCGACCAGCCGCGCGAGGTCCAGCCGCAACGCCGCATCCAGCGGTTTGCCCCCGGTCACCACCACATCCGGCCCGCCGCGCGTCAAGGTGACCTGCAAGGAAAGCTCCGCCGTGCGTGACCCGCCCAGCGTCACCAGCGCCTCAAGCCCCGGAAAGCTGGCGATGATGCCCGGATGCAGCACCTGGCAGTCCGGGATCGGCACGATCGTATCCGACCCCCGGGCGTGAAAGCCAAGCTGCACCCCGCCCTTGGTCCGCCGCGCCGACAGGGTTGCCCGCCGCCGACTGCCGGGGGGTGAGGTATGGGGGGCCAGAAACCGCGCCGCAAGCCCCTGCCCGGCCAGCGCGCTGCGCACCACTTCGGCTTTCCAACCAGCCACGAAATCGTCCGAGGCATGCTGAAGCTGGCAACCGCCACAGATCCGGGCGTGGCGGCAGGGCGGACGCACCCGGTCGGGCGAGGGGGTGATGATACGGGTATCCAGCAGCTTGTCGCCGTCCAGCGTGCCTTCGACCACCTCGCCCGGCAGGGCTTCGGTGACATAGATCGGGCCAGCAGCGATGCCGTGGCCCAGACGGCCCAACCGGTCGATGGTCACGATCATTCGGCAGCCTCGACGAGGTCCTCGGTGCCGATAAAGCCGCCCGATTGCCGCTTCCAGTAGCGGGCATAAAGCCCGTCGGCGGCCAGAAGGGCGGCATGGCTGCCCGCCTCGACGATCCGGCCCTGATCCATCACGATGATCCGGTCCATCGCCGCGATAGTGGACAGCCGGTGCGCGATGGCCAGGACGGTCTTGCCGTCCATCACCCGGCCAAGTGCGGTCTGGATCGAGGCCTCAACCTCACTGTCCAGCGCCGAGGTTGCCTCATCCAGGACCAGAATCGGCGCATCCTTCAGGAAAGCGCGGGCAAGGGCGATGCGCTGGCGCTGCCCGCCCGAAAGCTTGACCCCGCGTTCGCCAAGGAAAGCGTCATAGGCCTTGCGACCCTTGTGGTCGATCATGCCAGAGATAAAGCTGTCCGCCTCAGCGGCCTTGGCGGCGGCGATGATTTCGGCCTCACTCGCATCGGGGTTGCCATAGGCAATGTTGTCGCGGGCGCTCCTGTTGAACATCGCGGTTTCCTGCGTGACCATGCCGATCTGATGGCGCAGGCTCTCTTGTGTCACCGACCGCAAATCATGCCCGTCGATCAGGATGCGGCCGGCCTCGGGGTCGTAAAGCCGCAAAAGCAGCGCGACAAGCGAGGATTTCCCCGCCCCGCTGGCGCCCACGATCCCCAGCTTTTCCCCTGCCGCAATGGTCAGATCGATGCCGGTCACCCCACCGCGCTGGCGGCCATAGCCAAAGGTCACCCCCTCCAGCCGGATCTCTCCCCTCACCTTTGGCAGGGGGGCGGCATCCGGGGCGTCGGTCAGGGCGTGGGGAACGGCCAGGGTCTGCATGCCATCCTCAACCTCGCCCACGGCCGTATAGATCGACATGAGGGTAAAGCTGACCCAGCCCGACATCTGCGCGATCCGGAGCGAAATGGCCCCGGCGGCGGCAATATCACCCGCGCTGGCCGCACCGGTTTGCCATAAAAGCACCGTCCCACCGATCAACAGCACCGGCAGCACCCCGGCCAGCAGCATCAGCGCAAACCTAAACCAGGTCGAAATGCCGCCAAACTCCAGCGACCGGTCGCGGTAGACCTTCATCGCATCCAGCGCCACCCGATCCTCGAACGCGGCATGGGCGAAAAGCTTGACGGTCTTGATATTGGTGATCGTGTCCACGACCTGCCCCGACACCAGCGACCGCGCCGCCGCCCGCGCGGCCGAGTTCTGGCGGATCGCAGGCAGGAAAAACCGGATCAACAGGACGTAGCCGATCAGCCAGACCAAAAGCGCCAGCGCCACCCGCGCATCAACCGCAACCAGAAAGATCACCGACCCCACGACCGAGGCGAGGGCGAAGAACACGGTATTGATCACCTCGGTCGCGACATCGGTGACGGCGCGGGCGGCCTGCATCTGCTTTTGCGCGATGCGCCCGGCAAAGTCGTTGTCAAAGAAGGTGACCGGCTGGCCCAGCGTCCAGCGGTGCAGCCGGCCTAGCACCAGCGGCATGACGTTCGGCCCGATGATGATACTGTTCGAGGCTGAGGAGATCGCAAAGCTAAGCGGGCGCAGCACCAGGTAAAAGCCAAGGAACCACAGAACCAACCAGCCATGCGCGGCGAAGAATTGCTCTGGCCCGCTGGTCACGGCGGCGTCGATCACCCAGCCGAGGATCAGCGCGCTGACCACCTCGGTCACCCCGGCCAGTGCTGACAAGGCCCCGGCGATGACCAGCATCGGCCAACTTCCGGCAAGCGCCCAGCGCATGAAGGCCCAAAGCCGCTGTGGCGGCGGGCCATCGGCGGGGCGAAAGGCGTCGATAAGGGAGCCGAGGCTTTGCAGGACGCTCATTCGCGTGACCTAGGCCGACAGGCCGCAAAGGGCAAGAGCCGGGCGGCTCGTCGATGACTTCGTCACTCCTCGCCTGCTCTTCCACGCGGGTAACCGAGGAGGAGACGCAGTCGAACGACGAGGGGTGCCCTATTCCGCCGCGTCGTCGAGCCCGATGAACCCCCCGGACTGCCGGGCCCAGAACCGCGCGTAAAGCCCGCCCTTGCGCAAAAGCTCGGCATGGGGCGCGTCCTCGACCACCTGGCCATCCTCCAAGACCACGATCCGGTCCATCGCGGCGATGGTGGACAGCCGGTGCGCAATGGCGATCACGGTCTTGCCCTCCATCACGCCATAAAGGGCGGTCTGGATCGCGGCTTCGGCCTCACTGTCCAGCGCCGAAGTCGCCTCGTCCAGAATCAGGATCGGCGCATCTTTCAGGATCACCCGCGCCAGGGCCACGCGCTGCCGCTGCCCGCCCGACAGCTTTACCCCGCGTTCGCCGACATGGGCATCATAGCCCTGCCGCCCCGACGGGTCCGACAGAGTCAGGATGAAATCATGCGCCTCGGCCTGTTTGGCGGCGGCAATCATCTGATCCTCGGTCGCATCGGGGCGGCCATAAAGGATGTTGTCGCGCACCGACCGGTGCAACAGGCTGCTGTCTTGCTGCACCATCCCGATCTGACGGCGGAGCGAGCCTTGCGTCACCCCGGCGATATTCTGGCCATCGATGCGGATTTCACCGGACTCGGTATCGTAAAATCGCAGCATCAGCTTGACCAGCGTCGACTTCCCCGCCCCCGACCGCCCGACAACGCCAATCTTCTCCCCCGGCCGGACCTTAAGCGTCACATCGCGCAACCCACCAAAGCCGCGCCCGTAATGGTGGCTGACATGATCAATCTCGATCAGGCCGTCCTTGAAGGCGAGGTCCGGCGCATCGGGTTTGTCGACCAGAGTGATCGGCTGGGCAATCGTCTCCATCCCCTCGGCCAGGGTGCCAAGGTTCTGCACCAAGTTGGTCGAGGCCCACATGATCCAGTAGGTCATCGAGTGGATGCGCAACACCAGCGCCACCGCCGCCGCCACCACCCCGACGGTGGCCGAGCCCTGAACCCAGAACCACAGCGCCAGACCCCCGACCCCCATGATCATCAACCCGTTCAGGAAGGTCAGCGCCATGTCCATCTTGGTGACGATGCGCATTTCCGTCTGGAACGTCTTGCGGGTCCGCTCGATCGCTTGCTTGGCATAATCAAGCTCGCTGTCTTGATGCGCGAACAGTTTGACCGAATGGATGTTGGTATAGCTGTCCACCACCCGCCCGGTCACCGCCGACCGCGCCTCGCTTGAGGCTTGCGAGGCTGGCCCCGCGCGGCGGATCGTCCAGCGCATCAGCCAGAAATACCCGATGGCCCACAGGATCAGCGGCAGCATCAACCGGGGGTCCGACCCGGCCAGCATCAGCAAAGCACCGATAAAGGTCGCCGCCGCGAAGGCTGCCATGTCAAAAACCTGAAACACCGCCTCACCGGCAGCCGGGGGGGCCTGCATGATCCGGTTGGCGATGCGCCCGGCAAAGTCGCTTTCAAACCAGCCGACCGGTTGGCGCAGCACATGCCGGTGCGCCCGCCAGCGCATCATCGTGCCAAAATTGGTCAGAATGGTGTTGTGAAGCAGTCCAACCGCCCCGCCCGCCACCAGAGGCCGCAGGATCAGGATGACAAAGGCCACCACGACCAGTTCAACCCGGTGCGCCGCGATGAAGGCCGCCGGACCCATGTCGGACATCAGGTCGACTAGGCGGCCAAGATACCAGATCAGGCCCACATCCAGCACTGCATTGCCCACCGAAAACAGCGCGGTAAAGGCAAAGACGCCCCGGAATGGCCGGACATAATCCTTCAGGAACGGCCAAAGCCGGGTCGGCGGGGCATCCTGTTCGACATAGGGTTGATAGGGATCAACCAGATTTTCCAGCAAACGAAACATGACGGCATCCCCAGCCTGCGTTGAATGCAAAGGCGTTGCACGAAGTGTCGCGCGGGCCTGACCATCAGGAATGGCAAGTGCCAGCCTGCTGTACCGGCGGCACAGGGTTAGTCGGATTCGTCTGGCCTGTCACCCCCGTATGGCCCGGCAAGCGCCAAAAGCGCCTCTTTGCCCAAATGTAGGTCGCTGGCCAGCCAGGCCGCTTGCAGGGCGCGAAGCCGGATGCCCAGCGCCTCGGCCGTCAAATCCGGCATCAGATCGGCAGCGGTCACAGGAAAAGCCGCCCCCGCCCCCCGGGAAAGATCGGCCATGGCATGGTCGGGCACGGGGTGACCCAGAACTGCAGCGCGCAGAAGAACCGCGTCTGCGCCAAGCGTCTCGCCCAGCCTCCAGCCCATCGCAGCACAGGACTGGGCCGAGGCGACGGCCTCGCTCAGATCGCGAAGATCACTTGCCTCTTTCCGTGTCAGTCGCAAAGCCTGCTGCGGTGCCACCCCGCCCAAGGCCGCCAGCCGGCGCAGCCAGCGCGGGGGATGCCCCGCTTCAAGATGCACCAAAACCGGCAACACACCCGGGTTTGCGCCCGGCAGCACCCGCGACAGGATGCCGGCCTGCGCCATTGCCGCCACGGCGGGCGCGGGGTCGCTGGCAGACAGAAGCTTGCGCATCTCGGCGCCGATACGCTCTTTGGAGATTGTCTCCAGCCCGTCGGCGAATGCGGCGCAGGCGGCCAATGCCTCGGCGTCAAGCCCGGCATTGGCGTCCCCGTAGCGGGCATGAAACCGGAAGTAGCGCAGGATGCGCAGGTAATCCTCCTGGATCCGGGTGCCGGGATCGCCGACAAAGCGGACCAAACGCGCCTGCAGATCCCCAAGACCGTTCAGCGGGTCAAGCACCCGTCCGGCTGCATCGGCGTAAAGCGCGTTCATGGTAAAGTCGCGCCGGGCGGCATCCTCGTCGATCTGGGTCGAGAACGCGACGATGGCATGGCGGCCGTCGGTCTTTACGTCCTTGCGGAAGGTGGTGACCTCATGCGGTTGGTCCTTGGCCAGGACCGTGACCGTGCCATGCGCCAAGCCGGTGGGCACCACCCGAAATCCGGCGGTTTCGGCGATGGCCGTCACGACCGCAGGCACGGCATCGGTGGCAAGATCGATGTCGCTGACCGCTTCGCCCATAAGGGCGTTGCGCACGCAACCGCCGACGAACAGCGCCTGATGGCCGTGGCTTGCCAAGGCCGCCAGCAAAGCCTGGGTGCCGGGATGGTCCAGCCAAGCCCCCGCAATCATCATGGCGACATCCTTTGGGCCAGGCCGTAAAGGATGCGCGCCGTGGCCCCCCAGATGTAGTAGGGGCCCCATGGCACGGCATAATACTGACGCCATTCCCCCATCCAGCGCCGGCCTTGCACCGAATAATGCTGCAAGGTCAGCACATGATCGGCCGGAACCGTGAAAACCTCGTCCACCTCACCGGCCTCGGGGACCGGGTCGAACCCGCCCCGCACCAGCCCGACGCAGGGGGTCATCGCAAAGCCGGTCACCGTTTCATGCACGGGCAATTGTCCCAAAAGCTCGACCCGGGCGGGGTCAAGGCCAATTTCCTCGCGCGCCTCGCGCAGGGCCGCCGCCTGCGGGCCGGGATCGGCGGGGTCCACCTTGCCGCCGGGAAACGCGATCTGGCCGGGATGGTGCTGCAGATGCGAGGATCGCTTGGTCAGGATCAGATCCACACCCCCAGGCCGGACCCAGAAGGCCAGCAACACCCCTGCCGGACGCAAAGGGTGCCGGGGCTGGGTCCGCAACCCAGGGTTCAGATCGAAATCCGAGGAGGGTGCGGACGAAGACGACAGCGTCTGCCGCAACCTTGCCTCGACCGCGGTCATCCCGCCCCGGTGCCTTCAAAGCCCAGCGTCTTTGGATCAAGCTCGTAATGCGCGCCGCAAAACTGGCAATCCGCAGTCACGACTCCGGCCTCGGTCGTCATGGTGGCTATGTCCTTCTGGCTGTAGATCGACATGGTGGACCTGACCTTGTCGGCCGAGCAGGAACAGCCAAAGCGGACCGGCGTCGGGTCGAACACCCGAGGCCCCTCTTCGTGAAAGAGGCGGATCAAGAGATTGGTCGGTGCCACCGAAGGCCCGATCAGTTCCAGCGTTTCGACCGTGTCGAGCAATAGATTCGCGCGGGTCCAGTTTTCCGACGCGGCACCCGACAGGATGTCGGCATGGGTCAAAAGCCCGCCATCGCCGCTGCCCGCCTCGGCGGCGATCCCGCCCTCGGATGGCATGTGCTGCAACATCATGCCGCCAGCCCGCCAGCGCGCCGGGCGACCGGGTTCGGTGCTGCGGCCATAGGCCAGCGAAAAGCGGGTCGGGATCTGTTCGGACTGGGCAAAGTAGGTTTCGGCGCAGGCGGCAAGTGAGCCCCCCGCGATGGGGGTGAACCCCTGATAGGGCACCATCCCCTCACCCTGGTCCAGCATCACCGCAAAGTAGCCTTCGCCAATCTGCCCGAACCCCGGAGCGTCCGCATCCAGCCGGTCGGCGTCATAGCTGGCATAGGCACGGATGCGGGCAGGCTCGCCATCATCGGTCGGGCCATAATAGTCGGTTGCGATCAGCCGGGCTGCCCCCTTGCCGCGCACCTGCAAACTCAGCCTCCAGCGCAGCTTGATCGTCTGGCCGATCAGCGCGGTCAACAGCGCCATCTCGGCCACCAAAGCCTCGATCATCGGGGGGTAGTTGTGTTGGCGAAGCACCTGCTCCAGCACCCCGTCCAGCCGGACGACCCGGCCACGAATGCCCGACACGTCCAGTTGAAACGGCAGAACGGTATCGTCCCAGGCGATTTGTGATCCGATGGTCATGGGCTTTCCTGCATCTGCCGGATTTGGCATAACCCGCCTATATAAGGGCGACAACCGGGTTGCGGCAACCATCGCCCGAAAGGGAAGCAATGATAAGACGCTATGGTGCGCCGCCCGAAGCAGGTCGATCCTACACGCGACGACCGGGCGTTTATGCAATTTTGGTGGCGGGCGACCAGATGCTTGTCACCCACCAAGCGGCCCCGGTGCCCGAGGTGCAGCTTCCTGGTGGGGGCATCGATCCGGGCGAACACCCGATCCCGGCGCTGCATCGTGAGGTGTACGAAGAAACCGGCTGGAAGATCGCGGTGATCCGCCGGTTGGGCGCGTTCCGCCGTTTTACCTATATGCCGGAATATGATCTTTGGGCGGAAAAGCTGTGCGCGGTCTATCTGGCCCGCCCGGTTCGCAGGCTTGGCCCCGCGTCCGAGGCCGGGCACAGCGCGCTGTGGCTGCCACCGGCGGCGGCGATGGCTGAACTTGGCAATCCCGGCGACCGGGCGATGCTGGGTCGGCTACTTGGGCAAAAGATCCGGGACCAGCCCGGAAAGATCATCAGGGAACGAGTCGCTGCCGGATTGGCGTGACAGGTCCCAGACCATGGCTTCCAGCAAGGCACCGCCCGACAGATGCGCCGAGGCTTGCAGACTTTGGATCAGCCCCTCTTCGCCAAAGTCGCTGCCACCTGGCAGGGGACATTCCGTAAAACCGTCCGACACCAGAACCAGCCGGTCACCAGGCTGAAAGGCAATCTCTTGCCGGTCGTATTTTGCGCCGGGGATCAGACCGATCGGCAACCCCCCAAGACCCAGGCGCAGCACCTCACCCGAGCGGCGGATCAGCATCGGGTGCGGGTGGCCGGCCTGGACCAGGCCAAGGTTGCCAGCCTGCCGGTCAAGGATGGCAAAGACCATGGTAAAGTACTGTTCGACCTGAATTTCCTCAAGCATCAGGCGGTTGAACTTTTCTGCCACAACCTCGGGGGCCAACAGGATCGGCCGGCCCACCAGATCGCGGCCATAAGCCAGATTCTGGTCCGCCGAGGACCCGGTCAAGAACCCCGCCAGACGCGCGGTCATCATCGCCGAGGCGACGCCATGCCCCGACACATCGATGGAATAGACCGCGATCCGTCGGTCATCGACCTGAAAGCTGCCGACCAGATCACCGCCCACCCGCCCCGAGTTGTGCAACAAGAGCGATGCCCGCGCCCAGCCATAGTCACGGTCACGGTCACGAACCAACGTCTGTTGCAGCTTGCGCGCCTCGATCAGATCGCGGTCCAGCGAATCGTACAGGTCTTGCATCTTGACCAGGGTGCTCGCGATCACCCGGTTCTTCGACAGAAGTTCGGCCTGCATCGCCAGCATCCGTTCTCCGGCGCGCAGCCGGGCGCGAAGTTCGTTGCTTGCCACCGGTTTGGTCAGAAAATCGTCAGCCCCCGCCTCAAGCCCATCCGCAATCTCGGTCTTTTCGGACTTTGAGGTCAAAAGCACGAAGTATCCGTAGTTTTCCCTGCCCAATCCTCTGAACTTTCGACAGAATTCCAGCCCGTTCATGCCGGGCATCATCCAGTCGCTGATCACGATATCGATGTCAGTCGTGGCGCAAATGGCCAAAGCGGCAAGCGCCGAATCGCTTTCGGTGACCTGGTACCCCCAGCGCCGCAGTTGCACCGACAGAATGTGCCGCTGCGCCCGGCTGTCATCGACGACCAGGACATGCCGTGCGGCCGCTGGGTGGGGCGGGCTGGTGTCAAGTCGGATCGGACTGGCGAGCACGGCGGTTTCCTTGATGGCTGCGCACCACCCTGGGGGCTGGCCCTTAAGGCATGATGAAGCCTAAAATTTGTCCGGTTTTGCGGGGCCTTGGACACCCTGCATTAACGCTGCTTGTGCGAAAGTGCCGCCGGGGAAGACCTGGGGGCACCTGCCATGATCGACTGGAAGCGCGTGGAAGACCTTAAGGCGGAAATCGGCTTCGATGGCTTTGCCGAGGTTGCCGACATGTTTCTTGAAGAGGCAGAGGCCGCGGTTCAGGCGCTGGGCAGCGACCTGCGCGCCGACGACGTCGAGGCGCAACTCCACTTTCTGAAAGGCAGCGCCCTGAACCTGGGCCTTACCGATCTTGCCGGCATCTGCCAGTTGGAGGAACGTCGCGTCGCGGCCGGCCAAAGGGACAAAGTTGATCCCGCACGGATTGCTGCGGTCTATCAGGCGTCCCGCGCGCAACTGATGGCCGGAATTGCCCCGCCGACCGGCTGACAAGACGCGGCGATCTGGCAGCTAGACCAGGAACTCCGCCAGCGCGTCGTCATTGGTTATGTCGCGGTAGGCCAGCCCCGCCTGATCCATCCGGGTGCAGAAATGGGCAAAACCGTCGGCGTCGCGGGTTTCGATCCCGATCAGAACCGAGCCAAAGTTCCGTGCCGATTTCTTCAGATATTCAAAACGGCTGATGTCGTCGTTGGGGCCCAGAAGGTTCAGAAACTCACGCAGGGCACCGGGGCGCTGGGGCATCCGCAGAATGAAATACTTCTTCAGCCCCGCATGACGTTGCGCGCGTTCCTTGACTTCGGGCAGACGCTCAAAGTCGAAATTCCCGCCCGAGGTCACGCAGACCACCGTCTTGCCCCGGATCACCTCGGCCAGTTCCGGCAAGACATCGACGGTCAGGGCACCGGCGGGCTCCAGCACGACGCCTTCGACGTTCAGCATTTCCAGCATGGTGACGCAAATCCGATCCTCGGGGGCCAGATGCACCTCGCTTTCGGCCACCCAGTTGAGCATCGCAAAGGTCCGCGCGCCCAGCCGGGCCACCGCCGCGCCGTCAACAAAGCTGTTCACCCGGGGCAGCGTGACCGGCCCCCCCGCGCGCAAGGCCGCCATCAGACTGGCCCCACCGACGGGCTCGACAAAGCGAAAGCCGGTGTCGGGGGCAACGGCGCGCAGATAGCCCGTCACTCCGGCAGACAACCCGCCGCCGCCCACCGGAAGGATCACCAGATCGGGCGCGCGGCCAAGCTGCTCCAAAAGCTCCACCGCGACCGAGGCTTGGCCTTCGATCACATCGGCATCATCGAACGGCGACAGGAAATGCGCGCCCTTTTCGGTGCAGAATCCTTGGGCGGCGGCGAGGGTCTGGTCGAAATAGTCGCCGGTCAGGGTGATCTGCACGTTGGTGCCGCCAAAGACGCGGGTCTTGTCGATCTTTTGCTGTGGCGTCGTCACCGGCATGAAGATCGTGCCCCTGACCCCGAAATGCCGGCAGGCATAGGCCACACCTTGCGCATGGTTCCCCGCACTGGCGCAGACAAAGTCCTGCTGACCGGGGTGCAGCGCCAAGTGCTTGCGCATCGCCGTCAATGCGCCGCGCAGTTTGTAGCTGCGGACGGGCGACAGGTCCTCACGCTTCAGCCAGATATCGGCGTGGTAGCGGGCCGAGAGGTGGTCGTTGCGCTGCAAGGGCGTGGCGGGAAAAAGCCCGCGTAGGGCTGCGGTGGCGGCACGGGCGGCATCGGGGAAGGTGGTCATGCGTTTCAGATGACCGATACCGCGCCGATTGGCAAGGTTTCCACATCGACCCGGATGCTTGTCCTAAGCCCGCTTTGGCATTATGCGCCAGTCAAACCCCTTGCGGAGCAATGCCATGTTTACGCCGAAGAAAGTCGTCCTTGCCTATTCCGGCGGGCTTGATACCTCGATCATCCTCAAGTGGCTTGAGACCGAATATGGCTGCGAGGTGGTGACCTTTACCGCCGACCTCGGCCAGGGGGAGGAGTTGGAGCCTGCTCGGAAGAAGGCCGTGGATATGGGGATCGATCCGGCGAACATCCATATTGTGGATGTGCGCGAGGAATTCGTGCGCGACTTCGTGTTCCCGATGTTCCGCGCCAATGCGCTTTATGAGGGGCTCTACCTCCTCGGCACCTCGATCGCGCGGCCGTTGATTTCCCAGCATCTGGTGCGGATCGCACAGGAAACCGGGGCGGATGCGGTGGCGCATGGGGCGACCGGCAAGGGCAACGACCAGGTCCGTTTTGAGCTTTCGGTGGCCGCCCTTGACCCCTCGATCACGGTGATCGCGCCGTGGCGGCTGTGGAAACTGGCCAGCCGCACCGCCCTGCTGGAGTTTGCCGAAAAGCATCAGATCCAGATCGCCAAGGACAAGCGCGGCGAGGCGCCGTTCAGCGTCGATGCGAACCTGCTCCACACCTCCTCCGAAGGGCGCGTGCTGGAAAACCCGGCGGAGGAGTTTCCGAATTATGTCCTTCAGCGCGTGGTCCCGGTCGAGGACGCGCCCGACACGCCCGAGATGGTGGAAATCAGCTTTGAGGCCGGGGATGCCGTGGCGATCAATGGCGAGCGGCTTTCCCCCGCGACGATTCTGGCCCGGCTGAACGACCTGGGCGGCAAGCATGGCGTCGGCCTCCTCGACCTGGTTGAAAACCGCTTTGTCGGCATGAAGTCGCGCGGGGTGTATGAAACCCCCGGCGGCACCATTCTGATGGAGGCACATCGCGGGATCGAACAGATCACCCTCGACGCAGGTGCTGGCCATCTGAAGGACAGCATCATGCCGCGCTATGCGGAACTGATCTACAACGGCTTCTGGTTCAGCCCGGAACGCGAGGCGCTGCAGGCGCTGATCGACAAGACGCAGGAACATGTCACCGGCACCGTGCGGGTGAAGCTGTACAAGGGCCGGGCCTCGACCGTCGCACGCTGGTCGGACCACAGCCTGTATAGCGAAAAGCATGTGACCTTCGAGGAAGACGCCGGTGCCTATGACCAGAAAGACGCCGAGGGGTTTATCCGCCTTAACGCGCTGCGTCTAAAGCTGATCGCGACACGCAACGCCCGGGTCAGCAAAGGCTGACCCGGCACGCCCCGTCAGGGGGTCAGCCGGGTCAGGCCGGCGGGTTTGCCATCCCAGGTGCCGGTCAGGGACCAGGTCTCGGCGGCATAGCCATAGATGTACCCTATTTCGCCGGAATGTTTGCCTGAAACCACCGCGTTCAACAGGAAGGCATCGCTATCCTCGCCCGTGTCCCCCTCGACCGCAAGGCCACTGATAGCCAGGTCGGGCCAGAATTTGCAGTCGGCCAGTCGGTATTCGGCGGCCGACGCATCCTCATCATAGGTTGCGGTCAGGGTGCCGCCATAATCGCAGCCGATGGTCAGCGGCGTTACCCAATCCCAGGCGGCAAGCGGCAGATTCTGGTAAATCTCTACCTCTACCGCCTGGGCAACGGCGACCGGGTCAGCCATGTCGTCGGCACTGGTCAGGGTGAGGGCCTTGTATTCTTCCAGGAAGGGTTGGCGGCAGTGCTGTTCGCGCGTCTGCGGCAGAACATCATCGGTGAAAAGATCGCGCAGCGCGATGTCCGGGCAGCCCAGCCCCCGGCCCCAGATCACATGCGGCCCGCCTTCCATGAAAATGCCATAGCTGTTTTGCGCCCCATCAAGGACGGAATAGGCCATGGGGACCGGGGTGATCGGATCGGCGTCGCTGTTCAGAACGACAGTCGGATAATCCCCGCCGGCAAAGGGCGCGGGACGTTCGGCCGGGCCCTGGTGCGGCCAGTAGGCGCAGACCAGCCGCTCGACATAATAGGATCGCAACAGGCGCGGCGCGTTCGGGGCAAAGACCTTGGCCTCTTGCAAGATCGCGGCGGCACGTTCATCCGGGGTGCCGGGACCGCTGTCGTAATCGGTGCAAGTGATCGCGAAAAAGGCCGCGCCGAACCAGCCGAAATCGCTTTCGCCAAGGCCGGTCTCGGGGTCGATCAGCGTATTGGAATATGCCAGATTCAGCATCGGCACCAGGTTGCCCCGCCCGGCCGCGGCCAATGCGCGCAAGAACACCGACCGGTCCTCGGGTGCGTAAAGCGCGTAGAAGGCGTTGGTTTCCAGTAGCCCCGGCGTCAACTGCCGCTGGACCTGGCTACCGTCGGCAAGGGTCAGGGGCACCAGCAGCGGGGCGTCCTTGGCCTTTTGCGCCAGCGCATCATAAACCTTGGCCGCATCGCCCTGCATGTCGGCGCGGCACGCTGCATCCAGATCACAGGCGGCAAAGCTGCGCTCAAGGATCGCTTCGGCGGCAAGGGTATAGCTGGCGTAGAACTGCTCGTTGGTCAGGCTTAGGTCCACCACACCGTCAAGGATCACGCCGCGGACCGCGTTTGGATAAAGCGTGGCATATCCCTGCACGAACTGGGTACCGTAGCTTTCACCATAAAGCCAAACCTTGGGCGATCCGATGGCCAGGCGAAAGGCCTCACTGTCGCGGATGGCCTGATCAGAGTTGACGAAGGGCAAGAGGGCGTCGGCGTCCATCTCGGCGATGCACTCGGTCACAAAGCTGCGGGCGGTGTCGATCATCGCGGCATCCTCCTCCAGACCGACGGGCGAGGTGTCGAACACGGCCTGCGCCAGCGGACATTCCAGCCCATGCTCTGGCCCGATGCCGCGCTGGTCGACAAAGACGATGTCGGTATACTGCGTCAGGGTTTCGTCAAACGCCGGCAGATAGCCGTCGGCTGATGCAAGCCCCGACCCCCCCGGACCGCCGACAAAATAGAACAGGATGCCCCGGCTTTCGACGCTGGCAAAGCTGAGAGCGAAGGTGATGTCGATGGTCTGGGTCGGGTCGTTGGCCAGGTGGTCCAACGGCAGGGTCAGCGTGGCGCAGGACAGATCCGAAAGCTCGCACGGAACAAGGTCAAGACCATCCACCCGGTCGATCAGCCCGGTGTCGGCAAGCGCTGGAGTGGCCAGCAGCGTCAGGGCAAGGGCTAGGCTGGGGCGCATGGGGGACTCCTAAAGGGCGTGGCGCAAAAGCTGGGTGTAGGCGGGAAGGGCTTGATCGACCAGGCGCTGCTGAGCGGCGGAAAGGTCAGGAAGCGCGCCCTCGGGGTCTTCGAACCCGGTCGAGCGATGGACCGCACTGTACCAATGCGGTGCCCAAACGCCATCATCGAGTTTTGGGCCGGCGGGCCAGGTCAGCATCGCCGGGATAAAGGGCAGGCCAAGGGCGGCACAAAGCCGGGTCAACGCCGCCCTGGGATCAAGCCGGATGGCTTCGGCGGTGATGACCGGTGGGGCGGTTCCGGTCATGCCAGCGACCTGATCAAACAGAGCCGCCTGCTGCAGAAAACCGATGTCTTCCAGCGTCGCGGTTTCGCGCTTTTTGGCATAGCTTGCGACAACCCGCGCAGGGTGGCGCAGCAGAAAGACATTGGTCACCTGTGCCAGGAACCCCCGGTCAAAGGCCGCAAGCAGGTGCATCGTCATGTGCTTTTGGTACCAGATCGGCTTGTCACCCGGAGGAGCGCCGGTGCAACGGGCAGCCACCACAGCCGGGTCGGTTGGTTGGCTGGCCAGCACGGCGTCGCGCATTGGATGGTCGATGCCGGTGGCTGCGAGGTAGGCGGCATAGAACGGCTCATCACTGACCGCGCAATCGCCGCGCGCCGCAAAAGCATACATCAGCGCGGTGGACAGGTTGCGTGGGCCGGACCACATGGCAATGCGGATCGGGGTGGGTGTCATGGCAGGCGCTTTGCCGATTGGGCGTCAAGCGCCGCGTTCAGCACGTCGGGCGTCCATGCTTGGGCCAGGGCTTCCTGCATCAGGGCAGCTTGCGATTTGGGGGCCAGACCCCCAACGGGGGGGTCACGGTCAAGGTTGGTTGGAAAGCTGTAGCCTTCGGCGGCGGCAGCAATAGCGTTTGCGGCTTTGCTTTCAGAGATGGTCATCAGCGCGGGATAAAGTGCCTTGCACATGGCGGTGCGGTCTATCGCCTCCATCGCGCGCCCATAGGCAGAGGAGACCTGAAAGAGGTTCACCATGCGCTTGATGTCCGTGGTGCGGTTGGTTCCCGCCGCGTGAAAAAGCGCGGGGGAAAAGAACAGCATGTCCCCCTTGGCAAGCGGCAGTTGCACGGCATTTGCATCGAAAAACGCCCGAAACGCGGGGAGTGCGGTGGCAAGATACCCTGCCGGATATTTCTGACTATGCGGGAGGAGGAGGGTCGGCCCCGCCTCGATGGATGCATCGACGTGGGCGATGGCACCTTGCAGCGTCAGCATGGGAGAGAACAGGTGGACATGGCGCGGGTAGCGGGCGACCTGTTCGGCGGTCTGGAAGCCCAGATGATAATCGCGGTGCGGGGATTGGGCCGCACCGCCGGGGTTCACCACGTTCAGTTGTGCGGTGATCTGGTAGCAGGGGCCAAGCCAGGCTTGAGAAACAAGCGCCAGGAAGGGGTTGGCATAGTAGCGGGCAAAGTTCGCAGGATCCGCCATGCAATGTTTTTCGAGAGAGTTCCACAACCGGTCATTCGCGCCCGGCTTGGCGAAATGGTCGCCGCCGCCGGTGCCAGCGGCGGTCTGCCGGGCGATCAGATCGCGAAAGATGTCGCTGGCGCGGTCGATCATCGCGTGGTCAGGTTCCGCGCCTTGCAGGACAATCACCCCGGGGCCGTTCGCAAAAGCCTCGGCCCATTCGGCCATCAGGGTGTCGGCAAAGGCAGGATCATCGATCCGCGGCAAAAGCGCCGGGCAGTCGTAGACCAGGACACCCTTTTCCACCCGCGCTGCAAGTGGGTAGTCGGCAGGGTTGGTCCCGGCCTGGCACAGGGTGGCGAGGTCGGCAACGTTGCAATCCTCGGCGCGCAGATATGCCTTGCGCGTCAGTTGAAGGGAGCGATCAGGTTTCTGCATGGCTCAGGCCCCTACCATGGCTTTGTAAAGCCCACGCAGGCGATCGGTCACGGGGCCCATCTGGCCAGTGCCGATCTGGCGGCCATCGATCACGCCCACCGGGGTCTGCGCGCCAAAGGTGCCGGTCAGAAAGGCCTCATCGGCAGAGTAGGTCTCCACGAGAGAAAAGTTTTTCTCGCGGCAAGGGATGCCGTTGGCATGGCAAAGGTCGATGACCTTCTGGCGGGTGATCCCGTTCATGCAATAGTCGCCGGTCGAGGTCCAAACCTCTCCCCTCCGGACAATGAAGAAGTTGCAGGCGTTGGTGGTGTTCACGAAACCGTGAGCATCCAACATCAACGCCTCATCCGCACCGGCCTTTTGCGCGGCGATGCAGGCCAGGATGCAGTTCAGCTTGGAGTGGCTGTTCAGCTTTGGGTCCTGCGTCATCGGCAGGCCGCGCAGATGCGGAACGGTAGCCAGCGTGATCGGGCGCGGGAGCTTCTGGCGGCTGTGCTCCATAATGATCACCATGGTCGGCCCCTGCTGGGACAGGCGGGGGTTCTGGAACGGCCGGGTCTTGACCCCGCGCGTGACCATCAGGCGGCAATGGGCGTCGGTGGTCATCTTATTGGCGGCTTGGGTCTCCAGAACCGCCGCGATCACCTCGGCCCTGGTGCGGGCGATATCGAGGTCGATCGCCTTGGCCGCCTCGAACAGCCGGTCGATATGGTCGTCGATAAAGGACCACTTTCCGTTGTAAAGCCGAATCCCCTCCCACACGCCATCGCCCAGCATGAAGCCGGAGTCATAGACGCTGACCACCGCTTGCGCCCTGGGCTTCAGGACACCATCCACCCAGATCAGGATGGATTCGTTGCGGGCGTCATCTTCGGCCTGATGGGTAGAGACGTGGTCGATCATCGCGGCAGCCTTTCAGTTTCGCGCAGGCTATGGCGAAGGCGGGAGTTGGCCAAGCGAATCCCGCTTGGGCCGGGATCAACCTGCTTCGCAAAGTTGTTTTTGCGTGCCCAGCCCCGCAATCCCCAATTCCACCACATCGCCCGCGCGCAGATAGCGCGGCGGCTTCATGCCCATGCCGACGCCGGGCGGTGTCCCGGTCGAGATGATGTCGCCGGGGTGCAGGGTGAAGAACTGCGACAGATAGCTGATCAGAAAGGCCACCCCGTAAACCATGGTTGCGGTTGACCCGTTCTGCATCGTCTCGCCATTTACCTTCAGCCATATCGGCAGGGCCTGCGGATCGGCAATTTCATCCGGGGTCACCAGCCAGGGGCCGGTCTGGCCGAAGTTGTCGCAGCTTTTGCCCTTGGTCCACTGGCCCGAGCGTTCGGTCTGAAACGCGCGTTCGGACACATCGTTGATCACGCAGTAGCCCGCGACATGGGACAGCGCCTCGCCCTCGGTCACATATTTCGCGGGTTTTCCGATGACGACGCCAAGCTCTACCTCCCAGTCGGTCTTTTCCGAACCGCGTGGAATCAGGATCGGGTCATTGGGGCCGCAGATGGCGCTGGTGGCCTTAAGAAAGATGATGGGCTCGGGCGGGACCTTGGCGCCGGATTCGGCAGCATGGTCGGCATAGTTCAGGCCGATGCAGATGAACTTTCCCGTCCCGCCAACACAGGGGCCCAGTCGGGGCGTGCCGGACACCTGCGGCAGACTTGCCGGGTCAATCGCGCGCAGCCGGTCAAGGTCGGCAAGGACATCGCCCGACAGGTCGGCGATGTGGCCGGACAGATCCCGAAGTTGGCCCTGTGTGTCCAAAAGACCGGGCTTTTCCAGGCCCTGGGGCCCATAACGGAGGAGTTTCATCTTGGCATCCTTTTGTCGATCCGACGCAGGTTAGCGGGCGATTCCGTTCAGGCCAAGGTCGGAAGGCCCACGGCGGCACGAAGATCAGGGGCGCGGATGTCAAGTTCTGCCCCTGCAAGGGCGTCGGCGGCCGGGGTGCAAAGCCAGACAATCGCCGCAGCCGGCTGGTCGGTCGGGGCCAGACTGGATCTTGGCAGCTGTGACACGGGGTTCAGACCCGAGGCCCGGATTGTACCTTGCATGTCAGTATCAACCACGCCCGGCGCAAGGCCGAACACCCTGATACCCGCGCCGCCATATTCCATATGAACCGATCGCGTCAGCATCGCGAGGCCAGCCTTGCCCGCCGAATACGCGCTCCACCCGTCTTGCGGGCGATGGGCGGCACCGGATGAAACGTTGATGATCGTGCCGCCGCCTTTGCCCAGCATGTGGCGCAGCGCCAGTTGGGTGGCATGAAACGCCGAGGTAAGGTTGGTCTGGATGTTGACCGCCCAATCGGCAAGCGTCACGTCAAGAATGCGGCCGATCGGACCGATGATCGCGGCATTGTTCACCAGAATGTCGAACCTCCGGTGAAAAACCCGCACCATCGCGTCGGGGTCGGTCATATCTGCAAGGTGGCCCGTAGCGCCGATTGCGCGCAAACTGCGGCTGCACTCCTCAAGCGCGGTTTGGCTGCGGACGGTGTAGTGGACATCCGCCCCGGCATGGGCAAGCGCCTTGACCGTCGCCAGGCCAATGCCCCGGTTGCCGCCTGTCACCAGGGCGCTTTGTCCGGACAGGGTCATTCCTTGCTCCTTTTCTCAGTCCGGTGATGTAAATTGGGCAGACACCCGCTGTCCATGCTAAACGGCAAATCGATAGTCCGGTCCGGTGCCCCAGAGCGGTATCGGTCCTGCGGCGGGAGACCGGCATGCAGCGCGTTTTTCTGATCCTTGCGGTTCTTGTGTCGGGCTGTGCCGCGCGGGGCACATTCACACCCTTGCCCGCCGGGGCGGTGCCCGCCGCGTCCGAGGCCATTTTTGTCGCAACAACGCGGCTAGCCGGGCCCAAGGGGTTCGGGTTCGACCGGTCGGATCAGGCAAGCTTTTTGCGCTATGACATCACCATTCCGGCGGACCGCGCGTCAGGAGAGTTGAACTGGCCGCCAAAGTCTCGCGCCCCGGATGCGAGGCGCGACTTTCTGATGCTGGACGAGATGCTGTTCGCCTCCGGCGCTGACTTCCGACAGGCGCTGACCCTGGCAATGCGGTTGCGCAAGCAGACCACCGCCGTTGTCTATGTTCACGGGTTCAACAACACCATGGCCGAGGGGGTATACCGGGTGGCGCAAATGCACCACGACCTCGCGGTGCCGGGGGTGGCGGTGCATTATGCCTGGCCGTCGCGCGGCTCGGCGCTTGGGTATCTGCATGACCGCGAGTCTGTCCTGTTCGCTCGCAGCGGTTTTGAGAAGCTGCTGCAAGAGGTAAAGCTTGCCGGGGCCAAAGAGATCGTCATCGTGGCGCATTCGATGGGCGCGCCTTTGACGATGGAGACTTTGCGCCAGATGGTGCTGCGCGACGGCCCGCGGGCGCTTGACCCCTTGGCGGGGGTGATCTTGCTGTCGCCTGATCTTGATGTGGATGTGTTCCGCTCACAGGCCCGCGACATCGGCAAATTGCCGCAACCCTTTGTCGTCTTCGGCAGCGCGCGCGACAAGGTGCTTGGGGTGTCCGCCCGCCTTGCCGGAAGCGATGAACGGCTGGGCAATCTGAAAACATTGGCAAAGATCGCCGATCTTGACGTGCTCTATCTGGAAACGACGGCCTTTGATGTCGGGGCGGGGCACCAAAACCTTGGGGACAATCCCGCGTTGCTGCAGTTGATCGGCGGCATTTCCGGCATTGATAGGGCGTTCCAGCTGGACGACCGATCGCGCGTCGGGCTGTTGCCGGGGCTGGTCCTGACCGTAAGGCGCGCCACCGAGATCGTGCTTTCCGCAGTTGGCGCGATCAGCGACGGACAGTAGCGGAACCTGCGCTGTGACCCGGTCTAACGACGGCGCAGATAGACGTAATAGGCCCCGCCGCCGCCATGCCGAACATGTGCTTCGGTCACCTGCAGCACAACAGGTCCTATCGGCGGCAGGCGCAGCCATTGCGGAACCTGATGCCGAAGTGCCCCCATTCTCTGCGGGATCGGGCCATGATCGTCGCCCCGTTTGCCCTTGCCGGTGATGACCAGCACCAGCCGCATGCCCAGGGCCTGAGCATTCAGGATAAAGTGGATCAGCTCGGGATGCGCCTGGGGCAAGGTCAGGCCGTGAAGGTCGATGCGCGCCTCTGGGGCAAGCTTGCCGCGCGTCATCTTGCCATGGGTCTTGGCGTCCATCTGCAAAGGGGCACGGGACAGCATTTCGCCCAAGGTCGGAGCAAGGCTGTGCTGGTCGGTGCTGCGCCGCTTTTGCCCAAGCTCAAAGGGCCTGAGCCTGACGGTCGCTGTGGCGGGCATCGGAGCTTCTGGCGGCTTTTCGTCCCGGATCGCCGGCAAGGCTGGCGGGGATGCCGCCGTGTCATGCAAAGGTCGGGCGGTCTGGGCCACGCTGCGCCAGAGCGCTTCTTCCTCTGGTCCGAGGGTGCGGCGACGACGCATTCTGGTCAGTCATCCGCAACCAGCGCAAAGGCGCGGTCAATCGGCAGCAAAAGGATCATCCGGCCACTGTCCTTGACCCTGCCCGCAGTGCTCCCGGCGGCATCGCCGGTGCCGTAAAAGATGTCGGCGCGTTGCATGCCCTTGATCGCGCCACCGGTGTCTTGCGCGACCATCAACCTGCGGAAGGGGTCGATACCGTCTTTTTCAATCCACAAGGGCGCGCCCAGCGGGGTGAACTTCGGGTCGATCGCCACCGAGCGCAGGCCGGTGATCGGCCGCCCCATCGCGCCGATCGGGCCATCCTCGGGGTTCAACGTGTCGATCTTGCGGAAAAAGACGTAGGACGGGTTGGTGTCCAACAGGTCTGCTCCCGCCACCGGGTTGGCACGGACCCAGGCCGCAATTTCCTGCGCCGAGACCTCGTCCAGCCGATGCGTCCCCCGGCGGATCATTTCCTGCCCGATGGATCGGTAGGCATGGCCGTTTTCGCCCGCATAGCCGACGCGAAGCACAGTGCCGTCGGTCATGCGGATTCTGCCTGAACCCTGGATTTGCAGAAAGTATACCGCGATAGGATCGTCAAGCCAGGCCAACTCCAGCTTGCGCCCGGCAAGCGCGCCATCGTCGATCGCCTTGCGGGTATGAAACGCCACGCCGTCGCGAAGATCTGGCGGGCGGCGATAGATCGGATACTTGAACCGGCCAGTCCGGGTAGGCGATCCCTCAAGCTCGGGTTCGTAATATCCGGTGAACAGCGCGGGCGGCGCACCGACGATGACGGGCTTGAAGAACAGCTCGAAAAAACTGCGGGCCGAGGCATCGTCCGGCGGTATGTCGGCGGCCAGGGCGCACAGCGGCGGCCATTCCGCACCATCCAGTTGGTCACAGGTCCGCACAAAGGCGGTCAATGCCTCGGCGTGACTATCCTCGCGCCACCCATCCAGCCCGCCAAATGCCAGCATTTCGGCCCGGCCGGGGGCAGCGGCCAGCACCGCAACAATCATGCCAGATATGCAAAACCGCGCCGGCATCGCCCACCATCAATCGCCGGTTGCGACCAGCTGCCAGTTCGGGTCGTCGCTGCCCATCTTGCGGGCAAAGGTCCAGACATCCCGCTGGCGCTTGATCGCGCGCGGGTTGCCTTCGATGATCTCGCCCGCCTTGTTGCGCACGACGTAGGTTTGTTCCCCAACGAACCGCACCGAAATTTCGGCCAGCCGGGTGTCCGCGGCAAAGCTTGCATCTTCAAGGGCAAGCTCTTTCATGCCGACAAATTTTGCTTCGACGGTCAGGCCCTCTTTCTCACGCGCGGCGATGGCCTCGGCAAAACTTGCGGCCACATCGGGGGCAAGGAAGGTTCTGACCGGTTCCAGATCGCCACCTTCATAGGCCATCAGAATCATCTCGTAGGCGCTGCGCGCGCCCGACAGAAACGGCGTGACGGCAAAAGACGGCTCTGCCACTTTCATGGCCAGCAAGGCGCGGGCGGTGTCCGAACCTTCGGGGGCGTGGTCGGTGATGTCGCGGTCGATGCCACCTTCGATCACCTCAAAGTCGCGCCTGCCCTTGGGCCGCGCTTCTTCTATCGGAACCGGCGGTTTTTCAAACCCTTCGCGGGTTCCAAGAACCGACCGCAGCTTGAGAATGAGAAAGATCGCGACCCCGGCAAGGACCAGGAGCGGGATCAAGGAGCCGTTCATTTATGACCTCTGCGGACGTAGGTTTCTGGCAGACAAGACTTCGACTTGCGTCTATGTAGGCGCGAGGGCTGGTGAAGTCTACCGGCGCGGACCAATCAACAAGCTTGGGAGACGGTAATGAAGTTCTTAATCGCGCTTTTGGCGTTGCTGCTGATCGAAATTGGTCTGTTCGTCGTTTTGGGCGGCTATATCGGTTTGTGGCCGACGCTGGCCTGGGTGGCGCTTGCCGGTGGACTGGGATTTGTCCTGTTGAAGGGCACCACGATGATGGGTCCCATTTCCATGAGCCGCGATCTGTTCGAGTTTCGCAACGCCGACAGCCTGATGCCACACCCGATCTTGGTGGTGGTTGCGGGGACATTGCTGATGTTTCCGGGCTTTCTGACCGACGCCTTGGGGCTTTTGCGCTGGTCCGGCCGGTGCGCCGCCTGATCATCCGCCTGATCGGCCGCCGGTTTGACGCCACGGCAAAGGCCAGCACGGCGGTGGTTGACGGCGACTGGGTCGAGGTGGAAACCCCGGCGGCAAAGGCTGGAAGCCAGGGCAGCAAGACGCAGCATTGAGGGCGCTTGACTGACCTGCTAGACACGCCGCCAAAGCGGTAAGGGAGCGCGCCTCATGGCCGACGAAATTCAGACGGGCAACGGTGCCGCCAGCGCGGCACCCGCCATCAAGATGCAGGTCCTGGCACAATATGTGCGCGACCTTTCCTTTGAAAACATCGCCATTCAAAAAGGGCTGAGCGGCAGCGAGGTGCAACCCGATATTCAGATCGCGGTCAGCCGCGACGCGCGCAAGCGGGCGGTGCCAAACCAGTATGACGTGATCACCAAGTTCAAGGTGACCTCGCGCAACAAGACGACGGACGAGCCCTTGTTCCTGCTAGAGCTGGAATACGGCGGGACCTTCCTGATCGAAGGGATCGCTGACGACCAGCTGCATCCGTTCCTGCTGATCGAATGTCCGCGACTGCTGTTTCCGTTCGTGCGCCGGATCATTTCAGACGTGACACGGGATGGCGGATTTCCGGCACTGAACCTTGACCAGGTGGATTTCCTGGCGCTGTACCGGCAGGACATGGCCCGCCGGGCGCAAGCCAAGGCCGAGGCTCCGGCCGAACGCGCGAACTGACCGACTTACTCCGACTGTAGCCAGACAGCAGTCGCGCCCAGCGCCGCGACAAAGCGCGCGTGGGCTTTGGCTTCTTCCGGCGTTATCCGCGGGGCAAGCACATCCGGGCGCGGCTGCGGCCGCCAACTTGGGGCGGTTTGGCCTGCGACACCCGGACGGCCCTGCGGGTCTGATGGCACGAGGTCTGGTTGCCGGCCACCGATCAGCTCTAGATAAACGTCGGCAAGGATCTGGCTGTCCAGCAGCGCGCCGTGTTTTTCGCGCATGGACGTGTCGATCCCGAACCGGCGGCACAACGCATCCAGCGACGCGGGAGAGCCGGGAAACCGGCTTCGCGCCAGCATCAGCGTATCGGTAACCCGACCAAAGGCAAGGGCAGTCCGCCCAACGCGCTCAAGCTCGTGGTTCAGGAATTTCATGTCGAAAGCGGCATTGTGAATCACGAGGCGCGCGTCCCCGATGAAATCCAGAAATTCCTGCGCGACGCTGGCAAACAGCGGTTGGGTCTTCAAAAAGTCGTCGCCAAGGCCGTGAACCTCGAACGCCTCTTTCGGCATCATGCGTTCCGGGTTGAGGTGCTTGTGAAACGTCCGCGCGGTGGGCATGTGGTTGATCAGCTCTACCGCGCCGATTTCCACGATCCGGTGCCCCTCGGCGGGATCAAGCCCGGTGGTTTCGGTATCAAGGACAATTTCACGCATCACGGGCAATCCTGCGATTGATATCGGCAAGCACAGCCTTGACCTCTGCCCGCGCCGTTTCAAGGCTGGTCGTTGCGATCACATAATCGGCGCGAGCGCGTTTTTCGAGATCAGGCATTTGGCGCGCACGGATTGCATCGAACTCGGCGGGCGACAACCCACGCTCCAACACCCGTTGCTTCTGGATGCTTTCGGGGACGGTCACCACCACGACGGCCCCAAACTCGCGCTCTGCGCCGGTTTCGAACAACAGCGGCATATCAAACAAAAGAATCGGCGCCCCGAGGTTTTTCGCCACAAAGGCCGCGCGGTCAGCTGCGACCAGCGGATGAATGGCCGCGTTCAGCCGGGTAAGAACCGTCTGGTCAGTCTTTGCCATGCTGCGCAACAGGTCGCGCCGAACCGCGCCGTCCTTTCCTATCGCATCCGGGAACAGCTGCGAAACCGCCAAAGCCCCGGCGTTGCCCGGTTCATAAAGCCGATGCACCGTTGCGTCCGCATCCCAGATCGGCACGCCCAGATCGGCGAACATCGCGGCTGTCGTCGATTTTCCCGTGCCGATCGAGCCGGTAAGGCCGATGCGAAAACTCATGCCGACAGAACCGCCCGACGGGTATCTGCGTCAACTTCTGGCCGCACGCCGAACCAGCGTTCGAATCCGGGCGCGGCCTGATGCAGCAGCATACCAAGACCGTCCACCACGGTGCAACCGGCGGCCTCGGCCTCGATCAGGAACTGAGTGGTCAGGGGCGTGTAGACCAGGTCATTGACCAACGCCCTAGGATTGATCCGGTCCAGCGCCACGGTAAGGTCGGGCTTACCGGTCATGCCAAGCGAGGTGGTGTTGATGATCGTTGCCGCATCCGACAACAGGGCACCTGCCTGCACCCATTCCGACACATGCACCTTTGCACCAAAATCGGCGCGCAAGGCATCCGCCCGCGGACGTGTCCGGTTGGCCACCCTGATTTCCGGCACTCCGACCTCGATCAGGGCGGCGACAACGGCGCGGGCCGCACCCCCCGCGCCAAGAACGACCGCCGGCCCGGCCGAGGGGACCCATCCCGGCGCGCCTTGCCGCAGATTGGCGATGAACCCGGAGCCGTCGGTGTTGTCGGCATGAATCTTGCCGTCCTTGCGGAAGATCAGGGTGTTTGCCGCCCCGATCAGTGCGGCCCGATCGCTGATGATGTCAGCGATACCCAGAATCGCCTCTTTGTGCGGGATCGTCACGTTCAGCCCGACGAAACCAAGCCTGGGCAAAATCCGGACCATCTCGGCAAGATCGGTGGGGGCGATGTCGATCGGGATGTAGTGGCCGGGCAGACGATGGCGGTCCAGCCAATAGCGATGCAGCGCCGGGCTGCGGCTATGGGCGATGGGGTGGCCAATCACGCCGGCCAACGGGACAAGGGGCAGACTGTTCATGCTGCCGTTATGCCCCGGCTTCCCAGCCATGCCAACAGGGGCAGAAGCGGAAGTCCCAAAATGGTGAAGTGGTCACCCTCTATCTTGGAAAATAGGCGCACACCTTCCTCTTCGATCCTGTAGCACCCGACCGAATAGCGAAGGCTTCCCCAATTGCGGGCCAGATAATCATCAAGGTACCGGTCCGAGACGCGATGCATGGTCATCCGCGCATGACCGATATGCCGCCAGACCGGCCGGGCGTTTTCATAGACAACCACCGCAGAAAAAAGCTGATGCGTCTTGCCCCGCAACCGACAAAGCTGATCGCGCGCATCGGCTGGCGAGGTCGGCTTGGCAAAAACCTCGCCGTCAAGATCCAGCACCTGATCGCAGCCAAGCACCAGCGTATCAGGCCGCTTTTCCGAGACCTTGCGCGCCTTCATCTCGGCCAGACAATCAGCAACATCGCGGGGGCTTGCGCCATCGCCTTGGAGTGCGACGCGCGCAGCCTCTTCGTCGACGCGCGCCGGGACAACCTCGGCCGGGACCCCTGCGGCGGTCAAAAGGCCAAGCCGCGTCGCGGACATCGACGCAAGAATGATCGCGGCTGGCATCTTGTGCATATCCTTGCTTTGTTCCGCGGGAAAACTTGACGCGAGCGCAGCCCAAGATCGGTCCTGGACAGCCTTGGTGATGGTTTCGCCCCAGTTCAGGTGATCCCGACCAGAGATATCCCGCTGTGCGCTACCTTGTCACGCGCCAGTGAACAACCTCTTTTCCATAGGGCTGGACAGTCGGTCGCGCGCACGTTCAGAGAGAGAAATCACCTTGCAAACCTATGTTTTTGTTTATCTTTATTGGATATACAGACATTTATCCCACAAAGCCCCCAAGCAGCCCACAGGCTTTCCCCTGTGGACATCCGGCGGGAAGAAACCAACAATTCTCTTTTCAACACGCCCTACATCAACAACAACCTTCTCTTTGAGTCTTATTTTTTTTGTAAGGCGACAGAAGACAGGGGAAAGATCGATGATCTCGGACGTGCTGGCTGACTGGTACCTGGTGACGAAGGCGCTGCACATCACGGCGGTGATCACCTGGATGGCGGGGCTGTTCTACCTGCCGCGGCTTTATGTCTACCATGTCGAGCAGGTGCAGGCCGCAAGCCAGACCGATCAGATGTTTCAAACCATGGAACGGCGGTTGTTGAAGGCGATCATGAACCCGTCGATGATCGCAACCTGGCTCTTTGGACTGACCTTGGTGATGACACCGGGAATCGTCGACTGGTCGATGATCTGGCCCTGGGCCAAGGCCGGAGCGGTGCTGGGGATGACGGCGTTTCATGGCTGGCTTGCGGTCCGGCGCAAGGATTTTGTTGCTGGCACCAACCGCCACAGCGGGCGTCACTACCGGATGATGAATGAGGTGCCAACGGTCCTGATGCTGATCATCATCTTTGCGGTGATCGTGAAGTGGTAGGTTTCGTCGTGTCGTTCGCTGTAACCGAAAAAGGGTTTTCGGTTTAAGGCAGGACTGACCCCGCCCCATGTAACCCCCGGCCGTTGCAACCCCCGCCCAGCGCGACGCCGTTGACTCACCCGCGCCTGCCGGTGTATGGCGCGAAAGGCATGGCCGTTCGGTCGTTGCGTCTCCCGCACCCGCACTACGATGATCTGCCCGGATTGGGGCTGATCCGCTAAGGGCATTTCCCCAAGGACCTGTGATGAACGTTGACCGTTTGAATCTTTCCGACCTCAAGGCCAAGACCCCGGCCGACCTTCTGGCCATGGCCGAAGAGTGGGAGATCGAGAACGCGCCCAGCATGCGCAAGGGCGAGATGATGTTCTCGCTGTTGAAGGAACATGCCGAGGAAGGCTGGGAAATCGGCGGCGATGGCGTGTTGGAGGTGCTGCAGGACGGGTTCGGCTTTTTGCGCTCACCAAGCGCCAACTATCTGCCGGGGCCGGATGACATCTACGTCTCGCCCGACATCCTGCGCCAGTTCAGCCTGCGGACCGGGGATACCATCGAAGGCGTGATCGCGGCCCCCAAGGAAAACGAGAAGTACTTCTGCATGACCAAGGTCACGCGGATCAACTTTGACGATCCGGAAAAGGCGAAGCACAAGGTCCATTTTGACAACCTGACGCCGCTTTACCCCGATGAGCGCTTCAAGATGGAGGTCGAGGATCCGACGATCAAGGACCGCTCCGCCCGGATCATCGACCTGGTGGCGCCTTTGGGTAAAGGCCAGCGCGGCTTGATCGTGGCACCCCCGCGCACTGGCAAGACGGTGCTGTTGCAGAACATCGCCCATTCCATCGCGACCAACCATCCGGAGTGTTATCTGATCGTCCTTCTAATCGACGAACGTCCCGAGGAGGTCACCGACATGCAGCGGTCGGTGAAGGGTGAGGTTGTGTCCTCGACCTTCGACGAACCGGCAACCCGCCACGTCGCGGTGGCCGAGATGGTGATCGAAAAGGCCAAGCGCCTGGTCGAACACAAGCGCGATGTGGTCATTCTGCTGGACTCGATCACCCGTCTTGGCCGCGCCTTCAACACGGTGGTCCCAAGCTCGGGCAAGGTGCTGACCGGCGGTGTCGATGCCAACGCCCTGCAGCGGCCAAAGCGGTTCTTCGGTGCGGCGCGGAATATCGAGGAAGGCGGGTCGCTGACCATCATCGCCACCGCCCTGATCGATACCGGCAGCCGGATGGACGAGGTGATCTTCGAAGAATTCAAGGGCACCGGCAACTCTGAGATCGTGCTGGACCGCAAGGTGGCTGACAAGCGCGTCTTCCCGGCGATGGATATCCTCAAGTCCGGCACCCGGAAAGAGGATCTTCTGGTCGACAAGACCGATCTGCAAAAGACCTATGTGCTGCGCCGCATCCTGAACCCGATGGGCACCACCGACGCGATCGAATTCCTGATCGGCAAGCTGAAGCAAACCAAGTCGAACGCCGATTTCTTCGATTCCATGAACAGCTGACGCGATCTATCTGGGGGCAGGCGGGATGGATACGATCTATGCCACCGCCACCGCGCGTGGCCGGGCCGGGGTTGCTGTCGTTCGGGTCTCTGGTCCGCAGGCCTGGGCGGCCGCGACGGCGCTGTGCCCCAATCTTCCACCGCCCCGCATGGCTGCCCTTCGGCGCCTTGTCTGGCAGGGAAAGCTGCTTGATGAAGCCCTCGTCCTGACCTTTGCTGAACATGCGAGCTTTTCCGGCGAAGCCGTGGTCGAGCTTCACCTGCACGGTGGTCCCGCTGTAGTGGCAGCCGTGCTGCGCGCGTTGGCGGCCCAGCCCGGCCTGCGGCTCGCCGACCCCGGGGAATTCACCCGCCGAGCCTTGGAGAACGGCATGCTCGACCTGGCGCAGGTCGAAGGGCTGGCCGACTTGATCGACGCCGAAACCGAAGCGCAGCGCCAGCAAGCCGTCCGGGTCCTGTCAGGGGCGGTTGGTCAAAAGGTCGATGGCTGGCGTCGCGACCTGGTTCGCGCTGCCGCCTTACTTGAAGCAACCATCGACTTTGCCGATGAGGAGGTTCCGGTCGATGTCTCGCCCGAGGTGGTGGCGCTGATCGACGGGCTGACCGATGATCTGACGCGAGAGGCAGCAGGCATAACCGCCGCCGAGCGGATCCGTGACGGGTTTGAGGTGGCAATCGTCGGACCGCCGAATGTCGGCAAATCCACGCTTTTGAACCAGCTTGCGGGACGCGAGGCGGCGATCACTTCGGAAATCGCAGGAACCACCCGCGACGTGATCGAGGTTCGGATGGATATTGCCGGGCTGCCGGTGACTTTTCTGGACACCGCCGGCCTGCGCGACACCGCCGACCCCTTGGAGCGTATCGGTATCGAACGCGGCGTGGCGCGGGCCAAGGCCGCCGATCTGCGGGTATTCCTTAGCGACGGTCGGCCGACGCCAGGACTGGAGATGCAGACAGGCGATCTGCACACCCTGGCAAAGTCCGACCAGACTAGCAGGTTGGTCGGTCGGGCGGTTTCGGGTCTGACTGGCGCGGGTGTTTCGCTTTTGATGGACGAAATCGGACAGATCTTGCAGGCCCGCGTCGTCTCGGCCGGAACGCTGGTGCGGGAAAGACATCGCCTTGCGGTTGGTGCGGCGATTGAAGCACTGGCCCAGGCGCGGGCAGAAGTGGTAAGACCCGACTCGCGGGTTGAATTGGCGGCGGAACGGTTGCGGTCTGCGGTCAGGGCCCTGGATGCGCTGATCGGCCGGGTCGATGTCGATGACCTTCTGGGCGAGATTTTCGCAAGTTTCTGTATCGGTAAGTGAAGGTTGTTCCACGTGAAACATTACGACGTCATCGTGATTGGCGGCGGTCATGCCGGAACCGAAGCCGCAGCCGCTGCAGCGAGGATGGGGGCTGCGACGGCGCTGGTGACGCTCCGGCGTGGGGCTGTTGGCGCGATGTCCTGCAACCCGGCGATCGGAGGACTTGGCAAGGGCCATCTGGTGCGCGAAATCGACGCCCTTGACGGGGTCATGGGCCGTATGGCCGACCGGGCTGGCATCCAGTTTCGCCTCCTGAACCGGCGCAAGGGTCCGGCCGTGCAAGGCCCACGCGCCCAGATTGACCGGCGGCTTTACCGGGAGACGGTTCAGGCAGAGTTGTCGCGCCAGTCAGGCCTGACCGTTCTGGAAGGCGAGGTGGTTCGCTTGCAGTTTGAGGGTGGCGCGGTGCGCGGCGTCATTCTTGCCTCGGGCGAGGAATTGGCTTCTGGCAGCGTGGTGCTGACCGCCGGGACGTTCCTGAACGGCGTCCTTCATATCGGCGATCGTCAGATGCGCGGCGGGCGGATGGGGGATGCGCCCTCATCGATTCTGGCCGCGCAGTTGGCCGAGATGGCTTTGCCGGTTGGTCGGCTGAAGACCGGGACACCCCCCCGGCTTGACGGCCGAACAATCGACTGGGGCAGGCTGGAAAGCCAGCCGGGCGATGACACGCCGACGATGTTCTCCTTTCTGAACACCCGACCGCAAGCGCGCCAGGTTTCTTGCGGGATCACCCATACCTCTGAGGCCACCCACCAGATCGTGCGCGACAACCTGTCGAAATCGGCGATGTACGGCGGCCATATCGAAGGGGTCGGCCCCCGCTACTGCCCGTCGATCGAAGACAAGGTGGTGCGGTTCGCCGACAAGACCTCGCATCAGGTGTTTTTGGAGCCCGAGGGGCTGGATGACCCCACCGTTTATCCCAACGGCCTGTCAACCTCGCTGCCCGAGGCGGTGCAAGAGGCCTATATTCGCACGATCCCGGGACTTGAACAGACCGTGCTGCTGCAACCCGGCTATGCCATCGAATACGACTACTTTGACCCGCGTGGCCTGCATCAGACACTGGAGACGCGGGCGATGCCGGGGCTGTTCTTTGCCGGGCAGATCAATGGAACCACGGGGTATGAAGAGGCCGCGGCACAGGGGCTGGTTGCGGGTCTGAACGCGGCGGCCACAGCCCTTGGGCGTGACCCGGTCGGGTTCAGCCGCACCGAAAGCTATATCGGCGTGATGATCGACGATCTGACCTCGCGCGGGGTAACCGAGCCTTACCGGATGTTTACCTCGCGGGCCGAGTTTCGGCTGACGGTGCGTGCCGACAATGCCGACAGGCGGCTTACCCCGGTCGGTCTGGCTTGCGGCTGTGTTTCTGATGAACGTCGGCAAGCGTACGAGAGCAAGGAAGCCGCTTTGGACTCGGGGCGGTCTGTGCTGTCCTCGGCGATGCTGACCCCGGCGATACTGGCCCTGGCTGGGGTTATGGTCAGCCGCGATGGTGGAAAACGATCGGCCTATGACGCGCTGGCCCTACCAGGAGCCGAGATCTCGGCCCTGATTGAAGCGGTTGATGCCTACAACGGGTTGGATAGATCTGTTCTGGAACAGCTACAAATTGATGCAACCTACAACCAGTATGCAGATCGCCAGGGCCGTGAGGTAGCAGAGCTTCGGCGTCAGGAAACCCAGCGCATCCCCGCAGACTTTGACTATGCGGCGATCTCGGGTCTTTCCAATGAGCTCAAGCAAAAGCTGTCGCAGCGGCAGCCCGATTCGATCCTTCAGGCGTCACGGATCGAGGGTGTGACGCCGGCAGCGATGCTTCTTCTGCTGGCGCATCTGCGCAAGCCGCCCGAACGGCGGGCCGGATGATCGGGACAGAGCAAGCCAGGATCGGCGGCCGCGATGTTTCACGTGAAACAGTCGCGGCGCTAGAAACCTATGAGGCCCTGGTTCGCCGGTGGAATCCGGCAATCAACTTGGTGAGTCCGGCAAGTCTTGTGTCCATTCGTGACCGGCATACTGCAGATAGCGTCCAGTTGATGGCCTGGTGCCCCAGCGGGGCGCAGCATTGGGCGGACCTCGGCTCTGGTGGGGGGTTTCCGGGGCTGGTTCTGGCGATCCTGGCGCGCGAAGAGATGCCGAAGCTGCGGATGACCCTTGTCGAATCGGACGCCAGAAAGTCTACCTTTCTGCGCCACGCGGCGAATGAATTGGGGCTGCAGGTGACGGTTTTGACCAAACGCATCGAAGCCTTGCCCAGCCTAGAGGCTGACGTCATCTCGGCCCGGGCGCTGGCTGCGCTGCCAGCCCTTCTGGACCATGCCCACCGGCACCTTCGTCGTGATGGTGTCGCAATTTTTCCCAAAGGTGCGCGCCACGCCGAGGAGCTGGCCGAGGCCCGGTCAAAGTGGCGCTTTACAGCAGAACAACACTCCAGCACTACCGATCCCGAAGCGGCAGTCTTGGTCATCAGGAACATTGAACGTGAAGAACACAGCTAAAACCCCACACCCGCACATCCTTGCCCTTGCCAACCAGAAGGGTGGCGTGGGCAAGACCACGACCGCCATCAACCTTGCCGCCGGCCTGGCCGAGCTTGGCAAGAAGGTGTTGCTGGTCGATATCGATCCGCAGGGCAACACGTCGACAGGGTTGGGTGTGCGGCCCGAGTCCCGCAAGAAGACCAGCTATGACTTGATCGTTGACGGTATTGGTCTGCAAGATGTTGTGGTTGGCACCGATATTCCTGGGGTATTCGTGATTCCCGCAAACGCCGACCTTGCCTCGGCTGATCTGGACATCGTGTCGAACGACAAGCGCAGCTATCTGCTTCACGACGCGCTGCACCGCCCCGAAATGTCCGATTTCGGTTTTGACTATGTGCTGATCGACTGCCCGCCCGCGCTAAGCCTTTTGACAGTCAACGCGCTGGTGGCCTGCGATTCCGTTCTGGTGCCTCTGCAGTGTGAGTTCTTTGCGCTGGAGGGCCTGTCGCAGCTGATGCTGACGATCCGCGATGTTCGCCGGTCGGCCAATCCTGACCTGCGAATCGAGGGCGTGGTTCTGACCATGTACGACAAGCGCAACAAGCTGACCGCCCAGGTCGAGGCGGACGCCCGCGAAAACATGGGCGATCTGGTGATGAAAACGACGATCCCGCGGAACGTGCGAATCAGCGAGGCCCCGTCGCATGCGCTGTCGGTTCTAAGCTACGACACCACGTCGAAGGGCGCCGTCGCTTACCGTGAACTGGCGCGCGAAATCGCAGATCGGCGCAAGACGCCGGAACTTTCAGAGGCCTAAGATATGAGCACCAAACCAGAGAAACGCGGGTTGGGCCGCGGTCTTTCGGCATTGATGGCGGACGTCAATCTTGCCGGGACCGACGATGCCCCGACTCAGCGCCGGGCGGAACTGATGCTGCCGGTCGAAAAGCTGGAGCCGAACCCACAGCAGCCCCGCCTGGACTTCAAGCAGGACGAGCTGCAAAGCCTGGCAGATTCGATTCGGCAAAAGGGCGTGATCCAGCCCCTGATCGTTCGGAAAAAGCCCGGTCGCGACATGTATGAAATTGTCGCGGGCGAACGCCGCTGGCGGGCGGCGCAACTGGCGCAGTTGCACGAAATTCCGGTGGTGGTTCGCGATCTGGACGACACCGAAGTGCTGGAAATCGCGATCATCGAGAATATCCAGCGCGAAGACCTGAACGCGATCGAAGAGGCTCTGGGCTTTCGCCAGCTGATGACCCGCTTTGGCCATACCCAGGAAAAGCTGGCCGAGGCGCTAAGCAAAAGCCGGAGCCACGTCGCCAACCTCTTGCGCCTTCTGACCCTGCCGGTCGAGGTGCAGGAAATGGTGCGTGAGGGCCGGCTGACTGCCGGCCACGCGCGGGCGCTGATCGGCAACCCCAAGGCAGGAGAGCTTGCCGCCCTGATCATCGCCAAGGGCCTGTCCGTGCGTGAGGTGGAAAAGCTGGTCAAGGAAAAGCCCGCTGACAAACCGGCAGATCGGTCGCAGGGTTCCGGGCAGGGCAAGGACGCCGATACAAGGTCGCTTGAAGCGGACTTGTCGGCAAACCTGCAGATGCCGGTGCGAATCGATCACGCCAGCGGTGGGGAAAGCGGCAGTCTGTCGATCCGCTATGCCAGCCTCGATGAGCTTGATCTGCTGTGCCAGATCTTGTCCAAGGTGCCGGATCGCATGGCCTAGGACCGCAAGCCGTCAGTCGGCGCTGGCGCGGTTGGCCAACAGCGCGCGCAGGACTGCGTTCAGCATCAGCACCCCGGCCGGCGCGGTGCTGATACTATCGCCCGACTGTTGCAGGAACCCCAGCGACAGCATCTCGTCCAGCGCCGCCTGATCCGGCGGGGCACCAGCCAGGGCCTGAAACCGCGACAGGGATGCCCCTTCACGCAGGCGCAGGGCGAACATCAGATACTCCTCGGCGCGGGCCTGGCCATCCAGCGTTTCCATCCGCTCGGCGCTGCCCGGGCTGTGACGGGTGCGGTCCAGCCAAAGGGCTGGTGCCCGCTCGGCCTCGGTGGCAAAGCGGCGACCCCCCAGTGTCAGACGACCATGCGCGCCAGGGCCGATCCCGGCATAGTCGCCCATCCGCCAATAAATCAGATTGTGCCGCGATTCGTCGCCGGGACTGGCGTGGTTTGACACCTCATAGGCTGGGCGGCCGGCGGCGGTGGTGATTTCTTGGGTGAGGTTGAACATGTCGACCGAAAGATCTTCGGGCGGCAGGCCGTGCAGCAGCTTTTTGCGCTGCATCTCGCCAAACACGGTGCCGTCCTCGATGGTCAGTTGGTAAAGCGACAGATGCGAGGTGCCAAGGTCCAGCGCGCGACGCAGCTCATCCTTCCAGGCGGCGAGGGTCTGGTTTTGCCGGGCATAGATCAGATCGATCGAAACGCGCTGAAAGGTGGCCTTTGCGATGGCGATGGCGGCAAGCGCCTCGTCCACGCTGTGCATCCGGCCCAGACGGCGCAGGTCTTCGGGATCAAGCGACTGGATCCCCAGCGAGACCCGATTGACGCCAGCCCCGGCATAGCCGTCAAACCGGCCCGCCTCGACTGACCCTGGGTTGGCCTCCAGCGTGATCTCGACGTCATTGGCAAGCGTCCAGGTGGCGCGGACCCGGTCCAGGATACCTTGCACCAGCGCGGGGTCCATCAAGGACGGTGTGCCGCCGCCGAAAAAGACGGTGTTCAACACCCGACCTTCGGTAACCGCTCCAACACGGTCAATCTCAGCCTCGAAGGCGGTAAGCCAGTCGGACTGGTTGACGGCCGCGGCAACATGACTGTTGAAGTCGCAATAGGGGCACTTCGACTGGCAGAATGGCCAGTGCAGGTAAAGGCCAAAGCCCGCATGCCGCCAATCCTCCATCACGGGAAAACAGCGGCCACCAGCTTCCGGAAGGCATCGGCGCGGTGGCTGCGGCGGTTCTTTTCCCAGCGGTCCATCTCACCGAAGGTGATGTCAACGCCGTCGGGCTGAAAGATCGGGTCAAAGCCGTGGCCTTGGGTGCCGCGACCGGGCCAGATCAGCCGACCGGGGGCGCGACCTTCGACCACAAGATCGGTGCCGTCAGGCCAAGCCAGCACAAGGGTGCAGCAGAACTGCGCCAGACGTGGTTCGGGGGCGCGGATCGCCTCAACCTCGGCCCAGACGCGGGCCATGCCGACGTTGAAATCGCGACCGCTGGCGGTGGTGGCCCAATCGGCTGTGAAGACCCCCGGCGCCCCGCCCAGTGCATCGACGGCCAGCCCCGAATCATCGGCCAACGCCACAAGGCCTGAGGCCTGTGCTGCCGCATGCGCCTTGAGGCGGGCGTTCCCGGCGAATGTGGTCTCGGTCTCTTCCGGTTCGGGCAGGCCAAGCTCGGCCGCGCCAATGACGGTCACACCGAAGGGGCCAAAAAGATCGCCGATCTCCTCCAGCTTGCCCCGGTTGTGCGTGGCCACCAGAAGACGTTCGCCGATTGGCCGCATCACAGCCCCAGCGCCGCCTTTTGCGCCGCAACCAGCGCCGCGTTGCCAGTTCGCGCCAGGTCAAGAAGCTGCAAAAGCTCTTCCTGGGAAAAGGCGGCCCCTTCGGCGGACATCTGTACCTCGATCAGCCGACCGGCACCGGTCAGGACAAAGTTGCCGTCAGTGCCCGCCGCCGAATCCTCCAGATAGTCTAGGTCAAGGACCGGCTGACCCGCATAGATGCCGCAGGACACCGCCGAGACATGGTCGAGGAGTGGGTCACTGGTGATCGTCCCTGCGCTCAGAAGCTTGTTTACCGCCAGCCGCAGCGCGACCCAGCCCCCGGTGATCGATGCGCAGCGGGTGCCGCCATCGGCTTGGATCACGTCGCAGTCAATGACGATCTGCCGTTCCCCAAGCGCCTGCCGGTCGACCGAAGCACGCAGCGAGCGACCGATAAGCCTTTGAATTTCTTGTGTTCTTCCAGATTGCTTCCCGGTCGCCGCCTCACGCCGATTGCGGCTGTTGGTGGCGCGGGGCAGCATGCCGTATTCCGCCGTGACCCAGCCCTGGCCGGTGTTTCTCAGAAACGGCGGGGCCTTGTCTTCGATCGTGGCGGAACAGAGGACATGGGTTTCGCCCATCCGGATCAGGCAGGACCCCTCGGCATGTTTCATGACGCCGGTTTCGATTGAAACCGTGCGAAGATCGCTTAATTTCCGGCCAGAGGGACGCATGGGTGGACCTTTCCGCAAAGTTGTGGCCACTTACGCAATCGAACCCGGTGGATGCAACCCCGTTTGACCCCAAACCCTGGCCCACACCGACATGACGCCCTCGACCACACCCCTGACCGATATGAACGACCGCACGCGCGAAGTATTCCGCCGCGTGGTCGAAGGATATCTGACCTCGGGGGAACCGGTCGGGTCCCGCACGCTGTCGCGCAGCCTGACGGAACGGCGGTCGGCTGCAACCGTGCGCAATGTGATGCAGGATCTGGAAATTCTGGGCCTGCTTGACAGCCCGCATGTCTCGGCCGGGCGGATCCCGACCCAGGCTGGCTTGCGGATGTTTGTCGACAGTTTGCTAGAGGTGGGCACGGTCGCCCCCGAGGATCAAGAGCGGATCGATGCCAGCCAGACCACCGGCGACCAGACCGTTTCAAGCCTGCTGGATGAGGTTGGCGCAGCGCTTTCGGTGATCACCCACGGTGCAAGCGTGGTTCTGGCCCCAAAGCGCGAAGCCGCGATTCGCCATATCGAGTTTGTCAGTCTGGCCCCGGATCGGGCGCTGGTGGTGTTGGTCTTTGCCGATGGTCAGGTTGAAAACCGCATCTTCGCCCCCCCCGCCGGCCAGACCCCAGCCTCGATGCGCGAGGCGGCAAATTTTCTGAACGCCCTCGCCGAAGGCCGCACGCTGTCGGACCTGCGTCACAGCATGGTGGCCGAGATCGCCAGCCGTCGGCAGCAGATCGATTCGCTGGCGCGTGAGATGGTCGAAAGCGGGCTGGCCCAGTGGCACAACGCGGGCGAGACGTCGGAACGGCTGATCGTGCGGGGTCGTGCCAACCTGATCGACAATATCGCCGATCAGGTCGAGATCGAGCGGATTCGCGTGCTGTTTGATGATCTTGAGCGCAAGCGCGACATCGCCGAGTTTCTGGATCTGACCGAGGCGGGCGAGGGCGTCCGCATCTTTATCGGCTCGGAAAACAAGCTTTTCTCACTTTCCGGTTCAAGTCTGGTGGTTTCCCCCTATATGAACGCTGACCGGAAAATCATTGGCGCGGTGGGTGTCATTGGTCCGACCCGACTGAACTATGGTCGGATCGTGCCAATCGTGGACTACACCGCACAATTGGTTGGCCGCCTCGTGTCCGAGCGTGGCCAGGGTTGAGACAAGATAGGGACGTTGGAATGTCGCAAGATCAGACAGCTTCTGTGCAACCAGATCTGGAGGAGATGGCCGAGCCCGTGGACGACGCGCTTGTGCTGGTCACGGCAGAACGCGACGAATTTCGCGACAAGTTCATGCGCGCCCTTGCCGACGCCGAAAATGCCCGCAAACGGGCAGACCGCGACCGCCGCGAGGCCGAAATGTACGGCAGCACCCGCCTTGCCCGCGATCTGCTGCCGGTCTACGACAACCTTAGCCGGGCGCTGCAGGCCATCCCCGAGGAAAGCCGCGCCGCGTCTTCGGCCCTGATCGAGGGGGTGGATCTGACGCTGCGCGAGCTGGCCAATGTGATGGCAAAGCATGGCATGACCACGATCTCTCCGGCGGTGGGTGAAATGTTCGACCCGCAACTGCACCAGGCGATGTTCGAAGCCCCGCTGCCCGGCACCAAGGCGGGCGAGATCATCCAGGTGATGACCGAAGGCTTCCTGCTGCACGACCGGCTATTGCGCCCAGCCCAGGTCGGCGTGTCCTCAGCCACTTAGGGCGGGCAGTACGGCCAACCCTGCCCTATAGCAGCGCCCGTAATTCATAGATCAGCTGCAGCGCCTCTATCGGGGACAGATCGTCCGGACTAAGGGCTTTCAGCCGCTCTTCAATCAGCGGGGAGGTCCGTGCTGCGGGTGCAGGCGCGGGCGCGGCGCGAAACAGCGGCAGATCGTCGATCAGCGTCGCCGCCTTGCCGCCCTCACGGTCGCCCTTTTCAAGCGCCTCAAGCACCGCTTTTGCCCGTTCTATCACCGCTGGTGGCAGCCCGGCCAGCCGCGCGACCTGCACGCCATAACTCCGGTCTGCTGCGCCCTGAATAACCTCGTGCAGAAAGATGACCTCGCCTTGCCATTCCTTGACCGCCACGGTCGCATTGGTAACGCCCGTCAGCTTTCCGGCCAGGGCCGTCAACTCGTGGTAATGGGTGGCAAACAGCGCGCGGCAGCGGTTCACCTCGTGCAGGTGTTCGAGCGTTGCCCAGGCGATTGACAGACCGTCATAGGTGGCCGTGCCGCGCCCGATCTCGTCCAGGATCACCAAAGCCCGATCGCCAGCCTGGTTCAGGATCGCCGCCGTTTCGACCATCTCGACCATGAAGGTGGATCGCCCCCGCGCCAGATCATCCGAGGCACCGACCCGGCTGAAAATCTGGCTGACCAGTCCGATGCGGGCGGATGCCGCAGGCACATGACTGCCGGTCTGCGCCAAAAGGGCGATCAGCGCGTTCTGGCGCAGAAAGGTGGATTTCCCGGCCATGTTCGGGCCGGTCAGCAGCCAGATCGCCGGGGTTGCCTGGCCCGTCAGTGTGCAATCGTTGACAACAAAGGGCTGGCCTTGCGCGCGCAGGGCCTGTTCGACCACGGGATGGCGACCGCCAGTGATCTCGAACGCCCGGCTGTTGTCGACCTGTGGTGCGCACCAGTTTTCTTCGGCGGCCAGGTCTGCCAGGGCGGCGGCAAGATCGATCTCGGCCAAGGCTCGCGCTGCCAAGGCAATGACGCCGGACTGCGCCAGAACCTGACTTTTCAAGCTGAGATGGTGCCGCTTTTCGATCTCGAGCGCGTGGTTGCCCGCATTCAGGATTCGCGTCTCCAGATCGGCGAGCGCCAGGGTGGTAAAGCGTACCTGACCCGCTGTGGTCTGGCGGTGGATAAACAGGTCGGGCATGGCCCGCATCCGGTCTTCGTGGGTGGTGGTGGTTTCGATGAAATAGCCCAACACGTTGTTGTGCTTGATCCTGAGCCCTGGAATACCGACGGTCGCCGCATATTCGGCCTGCATCCTGGCAATGACGCCGCGGCCTTCGTCGCGCAGGGCGCGGGTTTCGTCCAGCTCTGCGTCAAAGCCAGCCGCGATGAAACCGCCATCACGGGTCAAGAGCGGTGGTTCGGCAACCAGCGCGCGGGACAAAAGCCCGACCAGCGCCTCGTGCCCGGCCAGCGCTACCGCCGCCTGGGCCAGAAGGGGCGGGGCCTGGGTCAAGAGCATCCCTATTTGCCCGGCTTGCTCTAGCCCTGCGCGGATCGCGGTCAGATCGCGCGGCCCGTCACGGTCAAGCGCCAGGCGTGACAGGGCGCGGTCCATGTCGGGTACGCGGCGCATCGCCTCACGCAATGCCCCGCGCAGCGATGGTGCGGCAAGCAGATGACCCAACGCCGCCTGCCGCTCTGCGATGGTGGCAAGGTCAAGCGTGGGGGCCGACAGCCGCCGCTCCAAAAGGCGCGCACCGGGGGCGGTCACCGTCCGGTCGATCACCGCCAGAAGGGATCCGTCGCGCCCGCCCGACAGGCTTTGCGTCAATTCCAGATTGCGCCGGGTGGCGGCGTCGATCTGCATGGTGGCCCCCTGCACCTCGCGCTGCGGTGGCGACAAGCGGGGCATCTTGCCGCGCTGGGTCAGGTGCAGGTAATCGACCAGTGCCCCCATGGCGGAAATCTCGGCCCGCTCGAAGCTGCCAAAGGCATCCATCGACGCCACCGCAAACAGATCGCACAGTCGGCGGTCGGCATTGGTTGAATCAAAGCTGCCGCGCGACAGCGGCGTCAGGGAGACCCCGGCCTCCTCAATGTCACTGACGGTTTCCCGGGGCTGTGTCTCACTGATCAAGAGTTCCTTCGGGGTGATGCGCGCTAGGTCGGGTGCCAGCCGAACCAGCGAGGACGCCATCACCCGAAATTCTCCGGTCGAGATATCTGCCCAGGCCAAAGCCGCCGCGCCGCGCACCTCGCTAAAGGCGGCAAGATAGTTGTGGCGGCGCGGTTCCAGCAGCGAATCCTCAGTCAGGGTGCCGGGGGTGACAAGGCGAACCACATCCCGTCGCACCACGGATTTTGAGCCGCGCTTTTTCGCCTCGGCCGGGTCCTCCAGCTGTTCGGCGATAGCGACACGAAACCCCTTGCGGATCAGCGCAAGAAGATAGCCCTCGGCGGCATGGACCGGCACACCGCACATGGCGATCGGTTCACCCAGATGAAAGCCGCGTTTGGTCAGCGCGATGTCCAGCGCGGCAGCGGCGGCAACCGCGTCGTCAAAGAACATCTCGTAGAAATCGCCCATCCGGTAGAACAAGAGCGCACCGGGGTTCTGCGCCTTGATCTGCAGATACTGCGCCATCATCGGCGTCACAGTGTCGTCGGTCACGATGTCCCCCAAGGCATGCGTAATCCGGTGTTGACTGACTTACAGCACATAGCGCGACAGGTCCGCTGACCGCGCAAGTGCCCCAAGGTTGGTCTCAACAAAGGTGGCATCCACGACCACCGACTGGCCGGACCGGTCCGGGGCGGTAAAGGACAGCTCTTCGAAGACCCGCTCCATCACGGTGTAAAGCCGCCGGGCACCGATGTTTTCGACCGGCTGGTTCACCTCGGCGGCGATGCGGGCCAAGGCGGCGATGCCGTCGGGGGTAAAGCTGGCGGTCACGCCCTCGGTCGCCATAAGGGCCGAATACTGCCGCGTCAGGGCATTGTCCGTGTCGGTCAGGATGCGGATGAAATCGGCTTCGGTCAGGGGGGAAAGCTCTACCCTTATCGGCAGGCGGCCTTGCAATTCGGGCAAAAGGTCCGAGGGCTTGGCAATGTGGAACGCACCACTGGCGATGAAAAGGATATGGTCGGTCTTGACCGGGCCGTGTTTGGTGGAAACCGTCGTGCCTTCGATCAACGGCAGAAGGTCGCGCTGCACGCCCTCACGCGACACATCTGCCCCGCGCGCATCTGACCGAGCGCAGATCTTGTCGATTTCGTCCAGAAACACGATGCCGTTGTCCTGCACAGCCTCAAGCGCGGCCACGCGCACCGCCTCATCGTCCAAAAGCTTGTCGGCCTCTTGTCCGATCAGGATGTCGTGGCTTTGCCGGACGGTCAGGCGCTTGCGACTGGTCCGGGTACCAAACGCCTTGAAAAGCCCCTGTAGCCCCTGCATCTGCTGTTCCATCCCCGGCATGCCAAAGCCAAGCGGCATCGGACCTGCATCGGGTGCGTCGATCTCGATCAGGGTGTCGTCCAACTCACCACGCCGCAGTTTGGCGCGGAACATCTCGCGGGTCTGTTCGCGCGCGTCCTTGCCGGCGATGGCTTCGATCACCCGATCCTCGGCGGCGGATTGGGCACGGGCCTGGACTGCCTCACGCATCAGGGCGCGGGTATCGGTCATCGCGACATCCACCAGATCGCGGATGATGCTGTCAACGTCACGGCCGACATAGCCGACCTCGGTGAACTTGGTCGCCTCTACCTTTAGGAACGGAGCTTTCGCAAGCTTCGCCAGGCGGCGGCTGATCTCGGTCTTGCCCACCCCGGTCGGGCCGATCATCAGGATGTTTTTTGGGTAAACCTCATCACGCAGGTCATCGCCCAGCCGATTGCGCCGCCAGCGGTTGCGCAAGGCCACGGCGACGGCGCGTTTTGCATCCGCCTGGCCGATGATGTGGCGGTCAAGTTCGGATACAATCTCGCGCGGGGTCAGGTCGGTCATTCGGTGCTCGTATACGGGGGCAGGCGGGATTTGCCGGGAAAGTCGGGCAAGGCCGCCATGACGGCGGCGCGCAGTTGCACCCACCAGGTGCCGATGGCGGTGATCAGTGTGCCCAAGGCCAGCACGATGAACACCCAGGACCCGAAATTGTCCGAATCACCCGCGAACCACGCGATCACCACCGCGATATAGACGATGGCCGCCGTCAGAAACGACCGCCGGTCGATGACCAGGGCCAGAACGGTGATGACCAGAAGTGCCAGCGACAACAGCGGCACGCCGCCACCGTCGGCCCCCAGAAGCGTGATCGCCACGGTGTTGACCAGGGCTGGGGCTGCCAGCAGATGGCACCAGAACGCCGTCGCCGAATACCGGCCAAGGCGGTGTGGGTCGCGCATGTCAAACCACATGCCGGCGACAAACATCCCAATCCCGAAGACCAGCGTCGCCGTGGCAAAGGCCGGGCTTTCCTGCAGGTTGAAGAGCGTGTCGAACCCGTCGCCGCCGCCAAAGGCCAGCGCCTCGACATTGGCGGTGGTGGCGGTAAAGGCGTAGATCGCGCCCAAGGTGAAAAGCCCGGTCAGAAAGGCGGCAAAGGGCAGGCGGAACCGGCGATACCACAAAAGCATGCCAAAGGTCGGGATCAGAAAGGTCGCAATCGCGGTCACCCGGTCGGACGTGTTGGCGTTTTCCAGCAGAATGAATGCAAAGGAGCAAACACCAGCGCCGAAGGCGCTGGCCAGCACGATCGAGGGCAGGATCATCCGCCGTCGCAGGGTGAAATACCCGGCCCACCACCAGGCGATGCCGGACGCAATCAGCGGCACCCACATCAGGAACCCCTCGCTGCCGAACCCGGCCAGCGCCATGGCCACCCCGGTCAAGAGGATGATCAGGCCGATCGAGATGAAGATCTCGGCAAAACCGCGGAAAAACTCGAACGGTTCATCTTCCTGCGGCATGGCGGCACGTTGTCCGGCGCGGTCGGTGACCAGCGTCGTCAGCCGGGCAGCCTGGGCTTCGTCCAGGATACCGGCAGCCACGGCGGCACGCAGATCTTCGGGGGTCATGTCTTGATCCTTTCCACGGTCAGATTGCCGTTGGTATACACGCAAATCTCGGCGGCGATGGCCATGGCCTTGCGGGCGATCTCTTCCGCCGACAGGCTGGTTTCCATCAGCCCGCGCGCCGCGGCCAGCGCATAGTTCCCGCCCGAGCCGATGGCGGCGACGTCATGTTCCGGCTCCAGCACATCGCCAGCGCCGGTCACCACCAACAGGTCGGTCCCATCGGTCACGATCAGCATGGCCTCAAGGTTGCGCAGGTATTTGTCGGTCCGCCAGGCCTTGGCTAGGTCCACACAGGCGCGGGCAAGCTGCCCGGGTGTCGCCTCCAGCCGCTGTTCCAGCCGTTCCAGCAAGGTAAAGGCATCCGCAGTCGATCCGGCAAAGCCGCAGATCACATCCCTGCCGCCCGCTGACAGCCTGCGCACCTTGCGCGCGCTGCCCTTGATCACGGTCTGGCCCAGACTGACCTGACCATCGCCAGCCACGACCACCTCACCTCCGCGCCGGACGGCCAGGATCGTCGTGCCATGCCAGCCGGGAAATCTGTCGTCTTTCATCGCGGCCTCCGTTTGGGGCCATGTATGACGGGGGCGGGCAGGTTGCTCAAGTACGGGGTTTCGGCCAGCAGCCCGAAATGCAAAACGCCCGCACCTTTCGGCGCGGGCGTTTCCCTTGGCACGGCCCTGGCTTAGCGGCGCAGGCCCAGACGGGTGATAAGCGTGGTATACCGCGCCTCATCGGTCCTTTTCAGATAATCCAGCAACTTCCGGCGCTGGGCCACCTGCATCAAGAGGCCGCGGCGCGAGTGGTTGTCCTTCTTGTGGCTCTTGAAATGCTCGGTCAGCGTGGCAATGCGCGAGGACAGGATCGCAACCTGCACCTCGGGTGAGCCGGTATCGCCTTCTTTGGTGGCGTATTCCTTGATGACTCGTGCTTTTTCTTCAACCGTGATCGACATCGGGATCTCCTTGACAAAGGGTTATGGCACAAGCCGGGATGTCGTCCAGCAGGGCCCTTGGAGGGGTCCGCACAGCGCGGATAGGGGCCATTAGAGGATTCGCTCCGGAAAGAAAAGGGGGCCGGAAAGAAAAGGGGGATGGCAGCGGCCGCGCGACCCGACATCGTCGGGCACTTTGTTAACTCTGACCCCAGAATCCTGGTCACCGGGGCAGGCTTTGCTTTTGAACAGACGCAGAACATGCTATCCGGCATTGGATTTTCCGTTGCTGGGCAAAAGGTTAACAGTTTCTTGCCCGCCACGGTACGGCTGCGGCACCCATCCCGGCTGCGGCGTCGGCAACAATGGGGCAAGGGCAAAGGTGGCGCGATGTTCACGCTTTTTGGACTTTTGGGTATCTTGATTGCTGGGGTGGTGGCTGATGCTGTCCTGTCGGCCGGCGCGGACCCGCAAGACGATGCTCGCGATGACGACGCCGCGCCGACCGACGATGGGCTGCCAGACGACGGCAACCTGCTGGATGACCTTGCCGGGGTGGATGACCCCGGAACCCCCCAGTCGGATGACCTGGCCCAGTCTGCCGATGCTCCGGTCTTTCTTGCCGGGGGGGATGGCGATGACATCCTTTCGGGGCAGGGGGCCGGTGACCAGATCACCGGCCATGCCGGAAACGATCGTTTGGATGGCCGGGATGGCGACGACAGCATTGACGCGGGCTCGGGCAACGACTGGGTGTCGGCAGGCGCAGGGAATGACTGGGTTGCCGGTGACGCCGGTCGCGACACGCTGGACGGGCGTGCTGGAGATGACTGGCTGGATGGCGGCAGCGGGGACGACGCTCTTGCTGGTGGGTCGGGGGCCGACCATCTGACCGGCGGTAAAGGCCGGGATATGCTTGCAGGCGGCATCGGCAACGACTGGCTGTCTGGCGGCGCTGGCGATGACCGGCTGGAGGGTGGGGCCGGGTCCGACGTGCTGGATGGCGGCTTCGGCGATGACTGGCTTTCGGGCCTTAAGGGCCCTGTCGACGACCTTGTTGCCGATTATCTGCGTGGCGGGGCCGGCAATGACCACTTGCAGCTTGGCGCGGGTGACCACGGCTTTGGCGATGCGGGCAAGGATGAGTTTGTCTTTCAGAACTGGATGCGCGAAGGCGATGTTGCGCAGATTTCCGACTCTGATGCCGCGCTTGACAAGATCATCGTGGTCTATGATCCGGCCACCCATCCCGAACCTGTTCTGACGCTGATGCCAGATGGCACCGGTGGCACCACCCTGTTGCTGGACGGCGTGCCCGTGGCTTTGGTGCAGGGCGGGCCGCTTGCTTTGGGAGATGTCGGTCTTTCGGCGGCGTGACGGTTACGGACCGGGGTGGCCGCTACCAGTCCTGCGGCGCGACCTGATAGCCAAGATACAGCGGATGGCGTGGCTGGTTGGCCTGCGTCAGGCCAAGATGCGCCAGCCGCGCGCCCGATTGCCGCAACAAAGTCTCTACCGTCGCCCCGCGGTTCAGATGCAGCCCGTGGTTGCCCCAGGCACAAACCACCAGATCGGCCCAAGGCAGGCTGTCGCGGATTGCTGCATCATTATCCGGGCCCACCGGATCGGTCGCGGCGCGCATCCGCTGCGGGTCCGTGGCGCGAAAGGCAAAAATGTTCACCACCCGAAACGCCCCAAAGCCCAACACTCTGGCCCGACGCTCGCAGCGTTCAACGGTGGGGTCGTTCTGCACCTCGGTCGCGGTCGAGGGGTTGAGCATGACAAACAGCACCTTCGGCCCGACCTCCCAGGTCCGGGTCAGAAGATAACGATAGACCTCGCAATCGGAATAGACCGCTTCGGACGCGGCATCGCCTTTGGTGAACTGGCGCGTGATCATGCTGCCTCCGGCATGGACCGCTGGATTTGCGGTCCGCGAAAGACACCAGTGCCGCCGACCAAACGCAAGAGCCAAGCCAGGCCTGGAACCCCGTTTCTGAACCCCGGCATTGGTGCGGCCGCCCGGCAGGTTCTGATCTGATCGTGCAGGATGCGGGCCTTCACCCATAGGCCCTGGATATCGACGACATCCAAAGTCATGACAAGCTGGCAATCCATGAAACGCGGTTTAGAGAGGCCACCGTCACCGCCACGAACGGCGTCGCCACCTCTGCGCGCCGGATGTTCGCGGTGCCGGGCCGCCGGTCGGTCTTTTGTCGCACTTGCATCGGCAAACCTTCACCGCTAGCAGAAACCGCAAGCTGCGGGAGATGGACATGGACGCGATCGATACGCTGCGGGTCACCTATCTGGAGGCGGTGGCATCCGCCCCGGACGAGGCCACGCTTGAGGTGGTGCGCCTGGCCGCTCTTGGCAAGAAGGGCGAAATCAGCGCGCTGATGGCCGGTCTGGGCAAGATGGACCCGGATATGCGCAAGGCGGCCGGTGCCAGTCTGAACACGCTAAAGGACGAGATTGACGCTGCCTTGCGCGCCCGGAAACAGGCGTTGGGCGACGCCGCATTGGACGAGCGGCTGAAGGCCGAATGGCTGGACGTGACGCTGCCGGGCCGCCCCCGGCCGCAGGGCACCATCCACCCGGTCAGCCAGGTCATGGAAGAACTGACCGCGATCTTTGCCGACATGGGCTTTGCCGTCGCCGAAGGGCCGCAGGTCGAAACCGACTGGTATAACTTTGACGCGCTGAACATCCCGCCCGAACACCCCGCGCGGCAGGAACATGACACCTTCTTCATGCACCGCGCCCCCGGCGACCCCCGGCCGCCGCATGTGCTGCGCACCCATACCAGCCCGGTGCAGATCCGCGCGATGATGGCACAGGGCGCGCCGATCCGCGTCATCGCGCCGGGCCGCGTCTACCGGATGGATATGGACCAGACCCACACCCCGATGTTTCATCAGGTCGAGGGGCTGGCGATCGACCGCAACATCAGCATGGCCAACCTGAAATGGTGTCTGGAAGAGTTCTGCCGCGCGTTCTTTGAGGTCGACAAGGTCGAGCTTCGCTTCCGCGCGAGCCATTTCCCCTTCACCGAACCCTCGGCCGAGGTCGATATCCGCTATTCATCCGTCGGCGGCCAGTTGAAGATCGGTGAGGGTGACAAGTGGATGGAGATTCTGGGCTCGGGCATGGTCCACCCAAAGGTGCTGCACGCGGCGGGGGTTGACCCGACCCAGTGGCAAGGTTTCGCCTTTGGCATGGGCATCGACCGGATCGCGATGCTGAAATATGGCATCCCCGACCTGCGCGCCTTCTTCGAGGCGGACCTGCGCTGGCTGCGCCATTACGGGTTCAGCGCCTTGGATGTGCCGGATCTTGCGGGCGGTTTGAGCAAATGATCCCTTGGTATGATTTTCCTGTATTTATTGGCTTAAGTATTTCAGATTTTTGGATTTTTGTTTCTCCTCTGATCGCCGGTGCCGTTGGCGCATGGCTTACCCGATGGTTTCGCAGGAAAGACGATAGAGAAACGAGACGTACAGAGTTGGTGGCGAACAAGCTGCAAGATGCGTACTTCTTGATATGTGAAGCGGTTGAGCATCCCAACATGGACACGCAAGAGGCATTTGAGAAGAAACTTAAGCTCGAACGTGCGCTCTTCGCTATTGAACTCTATGCGGATGCTGAAACTCGCCAGAGAGCCAAAGATGTAGCAAACGCGTTCGCTACTGGAGTCGGCTGGGTCGTCTACGAGCCACTGCTTACCGCACTTAGAGATCGCTTTCGCGACAGCATTGGGTTGGAAAAACTCAATGAACCAATCAAGATTCTAAAATTTGTCCCAGTCACTGGAAAGCGGGACGTTTCGCCGGGGTGATTTAGGCAGAGGGTCGTTGAGGACGCTGTGTGATTTCAGAGAGCGATGCTAGGTAGTCGAGATGGATGACGAAAACCTCGCCGCCCGCATGCATGGCGCTGCGCATGACCCAAGCTTTCCGGCCCGGCGCGAGGCGGCCTTTGCCGAGGTGGTTGCAGCCCTTGACCAGGCTTTGACCGGCCGGGGATACCTGCGCAAAGGTGCCACTTGGACGCGCACTGTCCCCGATGGCCGAACCGCCATACACTTGCAGCGCAATCGCTACGGCTGGGAGGTGCAGATCATTCTGCGGGCGCTGACCATCGGGGGCGAGATCCCGGCCCATCCGGACTGGCCCGATGGCGATGATGTCACCCTTGCGCGCTTTGGTGCCGGCGATGGCGAAGACCCTGGTCGGCTGGCGTTTCTGGATGTGCTGGATCAACCCGCCTGTCTTGGTCGTGCCACCGATATTCTGGTGGACGAGGCCCTGCCCTGGCTTGCGTCCATTCTCGGCCCGCCGGACTAGCGTTGCAAGCAAGCCGCCGCCGCCCGCCCGGCCCAAAGGCCAGTCGCCCAGCAGCCCGTCAGAAGATAGCCGCCGGTCGGGGCCTCCCAATCCAGCATCTCGCCGCAGACAAAGGTGCCGGGCAGGGCGCGCAGTTCCAGCCCCTCGGTGACCGAGGGCCAGCCAACGCCACCCGCCACCGAAATAGCCCCGTCCAGCGGCGCGGGGCCATCCAGCGCCACCGGCAGCGCCTTAAGATGGTCGAACGGTGTCTGACGGGCGAATTCCATCACCAGGGCAATCTGTACCTTGCCCAACCCCAGCTTGCGCAGCCGGTTCACGACGCTTTCGCCGTGGCGCATGGCGTGCAGGCGGCGGGCGATCTCGGCCTCGGACTGGTCTGGCAACAGGTCAAGCGCCAGCCTGGCCCCGTCGCGCAAGGCACGGCTTGCGTCATAGATCCCGCCACCTTCAAGCCCATGCGCGGTGATCACGAATTCTCCCCGCAGGACCCGTGACCCGACAAGGAGCGCGGTCCCTTTCACCGGCTGTCCGAAATGCGCAGCCATCATCGGCGACCAGGTGACGCGAAAGCCCATGTTCGCCGGTTGCCAGGGAACGATGCCCACCCCACGCTCTGAAAGCCAAGGTACCCAGGCCGCATCCGACCCCAGCCGCTGCCAACTGGCCCCGCCCAGGGCCAGAACGGTGACTCGGGGCGTCAGGGTCTGCACGCCAACCGGGGTCTGAAACCGAAAGTCGTCGCCGTCAAACCCCTCCCAGCGCCAACGGGTGCGAAACGTGACCCCGCTTGCCACCAGACGCGCCGTCCAGGCCCGCACAAGCGGCGAGGCCTTCATTGCCACCGGAAACACCCGTCCGCTTGACCCGGTGAACACCTCCTGACCAAGCGCGCGGCACCAGTCCTGCACCGCCTCGGGGCCAAACGCCGTCAGCATTGGTTTCAGGGCGGGCGCGTCATAGCGGGCCAACAGCGCAGACAGCGGCTCGTCCTTGGTGATGTTCAACCCCGACTTTCCCGCCATAAGCAGCTTGCGCGCAACCGACGGTTTGGCGTCGCAGACCAGGACGGGGGCACCGGTCGCCGCCAAAGCCTCTGCCGCCATCAACCCGGCGGGTCCGGCACCGATCACCAGGGCATGGATCACCCGTCACCTCTTGGTTGTGAAACCGGCCCCGTGCCGAATCCCTTGACGCATGGCCCGGTGATAGAAAGGATGCGCCGCAAGTTTCAACACGAAAGGCATAACGCAATGACCCGAATTCTGTCCTGCAGCACCGCACTTGTCCTGGTCTTTTCGACACTGCCAGCTTTCGCCGATGTGACACCGGAAGATGTCTGGGGCTCCTGGCAGGCGCTGGCGGCCAGTTCCGGCCAGACGTTGACCTTTGATCCGGTCGCATCACAGGGTGGCGCTTTGGTGGTGACCAACCTTGTCACCACCTATTCCGACCCCGAAGGCAGCACCTTTACCGCCACGATCCCACAGGTAGAGTTCAAGGATAACGGCGATGGCACCGTTACCGTCGCGATGAGCGAAAGCTATCCGATGACGCTGACCATGCCCGAGGATGGTGAGGGGCCGGTTGCGCTGGCGCTGACCGTGATGCAGCCGGGGCTCGCGATCACGGTCGGGGGGGCACCCGAGGCAATGAACTTTGATATCAAGGCCCCGACCGTTACGGTCAATCTGGACGAGGCAAAGGGTGCCGACGGCACCCCGCAAGAGGCCAAGGCCAATCTGGTCATGACCGAACTGACGGCCAAGTATGATGCGGCACCCAAGGGTGACCAGACCGAGCTTGACAGCAGCTTTGCCGCCAAGGCGATCTCTCTCAACATCGAGGGCAAGGATGCCGACGGTGCCAGCGAGGGCAAGATCTCCATGTCGCTGACCGATCTTGCCGGAACCGCGAAGGGCACCCTGCTCAAGCCCGAGATGATGGAAAACATGGCGGCCGCATTGCAGGCCGGCTTTAATATCGACAGCAGCTACAGCTTTGGGGCCATGGCGGTGGATTTCGATGTCACCGACCAGGCCGGCCCGATGAAACTGGTCGGTGGTGTTGCTGGCGGTGATTTCGTGCTGGCCATCGACAAGGACAAGGTGACCTATGGCACCGCGCTGAACGCCGGCAGCTTTACCGCCTCGGGTGCCGAGATTCCGGTTCCCGAAGTGGCCATCGGTTTCGGCGAGACCGCCTTTAACGTGATGATGCCGGTCTCCAAATCTGAAACGCCGCAGGACTTTTCTTTCCTGACCAAGCTGGTGGATTTCACCATCTCGGAAGATGTCTGGGGCATGTTCGATCCGGCGGCGACGCTGGCGCGGGACCCGGCGACTTTCATCTTCGACGTCAAGGGCACCGGGTTCTGGAAGGCAGACATCATGGACCCGGCGTTTCAGGCCGAGGGTGCAGAACCCCCGGGCGAGCTTACGTCGATGGACCTGACGCAGGTTCTGGTCAAGGCCGCCGGGGCGGAGGTGTCGGGCACCGGGGCGCTGACCTTTGACAACACCGATCTGGTGACGTTCCAGGGCGTGCCCAAGCCGACGGGCAGCGTCACCATCGACATCAAGGGTGCGAACGCGCTGATCGACAATCTGATCGCCATGGGCCTGCTGCCGGAAGATCAGGCGATGGGCGCGCGGATGATGATGGGCATGTTCGCCCGCCCGGGTGCCGGCCCGGACGAATTGACCTCGCTGATCGAGTTCAAGGACGGCGGTCTGTTCGCCAACGGGCAGCAACTGCAATAAGGTGCAAGACACGGTAAGGGCGGGCTGGGTTCCAACCCGGCCCGCCCTTGCACTGACCGGCAGGCGGGGCTACCTCGACATCAACGCAGTGAGGTGCCCCGATGACCGCGATCCTGTCTGATCTGACCCTTGCCCTTTTGAAAGCGGCGCACGAGGCCGGCGCGGAAAGCGCGGATGCCATGGCCGCAACCGGTACCTCGGTGGCGATTTCCTTGCGCAACGGGGCCTTGGAACAGGCCGAGCGGTCCGAAGGCATTGAAATCGGCCTAAGGGTGTTGATCAACGGGCGTCAGGCCTGTGTGTCCGCTTCGGATATATCCCGCCCGACACTGATCGCGCTGGCCGAACGCGCGGTTGCAATGGCCCGAGAGGCGCCGGTTGACCCCCATGCCGGGTTGGCCGACCCCGATCAGCTTGCCCGGTCCTGGGACCTTGCCGCGCTTGATCTGACCGATCCGGCGACTGAACCGGGTGCGGCGGATCTGGAGCAGATGGCGCGTCGGGCGGAGGCGGCCGCGCTGGAAGCAAAGGGCATTACCCAGGTCGAGACAACCGCCGCTTACGGGCAGCGGACGGTGCATCTGGCTGCGACGAACGGCTTTTCCGGTGGCTATGGTCGCACGTCCCATTCACTCTCGGCGGTGGCCTTTACCGGTCAGGGCACCGATATGCACCGGGACTACGCCGGCGAATATCGCACACATGCCTCTGACATGCCCGTCGCCGAGGCGATCGGCCAGTTGGCCGCCGAGCGCACGCTGCAACTGATCGGATCGGTCAAGCCGCGCACCGGCAGCTTTCCGGTGGTTTATGACGAACGGGTGGCGGCCTCGCTGATCGGGCATCTGCTGTCGGCAATCAATGGCAGCTCGATCGCACGCGGGTCGTCCTGGGCGCGGGATCTTTTGGGCAAGCCCGTCTTGCCGCAAGACCTGTCCTTGGTCGAGGACCCGCACCGCAGCCGGACATCGGCCTCGCGGCCCTTTGATGCCGACGGTCTGCCGACCCGGCACCGCACCATCGTGGATGGCGGTATCCTCACCGGCTGGGTGCTTGACCTGGCGACAGCGCGCAAGCTTGGCATGACCTCGACCGGTAACGCGGCGCGGGGAACGGCGGCACCGCCCTCGCCCTCGACCACCAACATCGACCTGACCCAGGGGACGCACAGCCGGACCGATCTTTTGGCACAGATGGGAACCGGCCTCTTGATCACCTCGATGATCGGATCGACGATCAACCCCACCACCGGCGACTATTCGCGGGGCGCCTCGGGATTCTGGGTTGAGAACGGTCAGATCTTGCATCCGGTCCACGAATGTACCGTGGCGGGCAACCTGCGCGAAATGCTGTTGCGGCTGATCCCGGCCAATGACGCCCGCCCGCACCTGTCGACCCGCGTGCCATCCCTGTTGGTCGAGGGGATGACGATTGCCGGCGCATGATCTGGCGCTCTTGACCGCAGCCGCGCGTGCGGCGGGCCGGATCGCCCTTCGGTTCTGGCGTCAATCGCCCAAAACCTGGGAGAAGGGCGACCAGGGGCCGGTGACGGAAGCCGACCTTGCCGTGAACGACATGCTGAAGGCGACGTTGCTGGCCGCCCGCCCCGATTATGGCTGGCTGTCCGAGGAAACGCCGGACGATGCCGCGCGCCTGGGCCGCGAGCAGGTTTTCATCATCGACCCGATTGATGGCACCCGGGCCTTCATTGCCGGGGAAGAGGGGTTTTCCCATTCGTTGGCGGTGGCCCATCGCGGCCTTGTCACCGCTGCCGTGGTTTACCTGCCCGCCCTGGACCGGATCTATACGGCCTCGCAGGCTTCGGCGGCGTTGCGGGATGGTACGCCGATTGCAGCAAGCACCCGCGAACGTCTGGAGGGTGCCGCAATCCTGACCACAAAGGCCGGCCTTGATCCGTCCCATTGGCCCGGTGGGGTGCCGGATGTCGCCCGCAGTTTTCGCACCTCGCTTGCCTATCGGCTGTGTCTGGTGGCCGAGGGACGGCATGACGGCATGCTGACGCTGCGCGACACCTGGGAATGGGATATTGCCGCCGGCAGCCTGATCGCCGCGCGCGCAGGCGTGGCGGTCACCGACCGAAACGGGGCGGCAATTGGCTTTAACCAGCCGTCAGCACAGGCCCATGGGGTATTGGCCCTGGCACCCAAACTTCATCCGCAGGTCTTGGCCCGTCTGCAAGGCTGAAATGTCGCGCTGCAAGGGGTCTTGCCTTTGCGCCGGGACTGCCGTAATTTCGCCTATACCTCGGGGTGCCCCATCAGGGCTGAGACGCTGACCAGCGAACCCGTCGAACCTGAACCGGATCATACCGGCGGAGGGAAGGTGCATGGGTTTTCTCCATCCCCGACCAATCCGTCGCATCATGGAGAGTACATATGACCACCAAACTCCTTGCTGCGGGCCTTGTCCTTCTTGGCGTCCCGGCCCTGGCGGATACCCCCGTTCTGACTGTGCTGACCTATGACAGCTTTCTCTCGGATTGGGGCCCCGGTCCGGCAGTCGAGACCGGTTTCGAAGCGATCTGTGCCTGCGACCTGCGCTTTGTCGGCGGGGGGGACGGGGCGGCCTTGCTGGCGCGCGTGCAGCTGGAAGGGGCGGCGTCGGATGTGGACGTGGTCCTTGGTCTGGACACCAGCCTGACCGCAGATGCTGCGGCCACGGGTCTATTTGCCCCGCATGGGTTGACCGCCCCGACCGGACTGCCCATCGCCTTTGCCGACCCGATGTTTCTGCCGTTTGACTGGGGCTGGTTTGCCTTTGTCTATGACCGCACCAAACTGCCGGTTGCGCCGACCTCATTCACCGACCTTGCTGCCAGCGATCTGCGGGTGGTCATTCAAGACCCAAGATCCTCGACGCCAGGGCTGGGCCTATTGTTGTGGATCAAGGCCGCCCATGGTGATGCCGCCGGTGAGGTCTGGTCGGAACTGGCAGACAACATCCTGACCGTGACGCCCGGTTGGTCCGAAGCCTATGGGCTGTTTCTTGCTGGCGAGGCGGACATGGTCCTAAGCTATACCACCTCGCCCGCGTACCACCTTTTGGCCGAGGGCGATGACACCAAGGCGGCGGCGCTGTTTGACGAAGGGCATTATCTGCAGATCGAGGTTGCCGGAAAGCTGGCATCGACCGATCAGCCGGCGCTTGCCGACCGGTTTCTGGCGTTTCTATTGACCGACGCGGTTCAGTCGGCCCTGCCCGAGACCAACTGGATGTATCCCGCGATGCTTCCGGCCTCTCGTCTGCGCGACGGCTTTGACTTGTATCGGCCGAAAACATCCCTGCACCTGACGCCTGACGCTGCCGCAGCCATCCGTGATACGGCGCTGGCCGAGTGGCAAGCCGCGCTGGCCGAGTAAGGTCGCGCATGGCCCGCGGTCACGCCTTGGCTTTGGCGCTCTTGTCGGTGGTCGTGGTGCCCGTGGCGGCGGTGGCCTGGCGTGGGATGTCAGACGAGGGGGGGGTGGCCGCGGTGTCGGTGTGGCCCGTGGTGCGCTTTACCCTGCTGCAGGCACTGGTGTCGTCGGCGCTGGCGACCCTGCTTTCCATTCCGGTGGCGCGGGCCATCGCCCGTCGGCGTTTTGCCGGGCGTGGGCTGCTGGTGACATTGCTTGGCGCACCGTTTCTGTTGCCAACGGTGGTGGCGGTTCTGGGAATGGTTGCCGTCTTCGGCCGGACCGGGGTGATGAACCAGACGCTGCTGGCGCTGGGCCTGCCGCCTCTGTCGGTTTACGGCGGGCATGGCGTGATTCTGGTGCATGTCTTTCTGAACCTGCCGCTTGCCCTGCGGATGCTGCTGCACGGCTGGCAAGCGATTCCGGCCGACAGGGTCAGGCTGGCGCAGTCGCTTGGTTTTGGCCCGGCCGAGGTCGCGCGCCACCTTGAACGTCCGATGCTGCGCGAGGTGGTGCCGGGTGTGGCGCTGGTGATCGCGGTGCTGTGCCTGACCAGCTTTGCCGCGGCGCTGATGCTAGGCGGCGGCCCGGCTGCCACGACGATCGAACTAGCGATCTACCAGGCGCTGCGCTTTGACTTTGATCTGGCGCGGGCAAGCGCTCTGGCGGTGCTGCAATTGCTGGTCACCGCAGGTGCTGCTGTGCTGGCGCTGATGGTGGTGCGACCATCCGGCCTTGGTCTGGGCCTTGGCCCCGAAAGCGGCTTGCCAGCGCCCGGCGGGTGGCGGCGTCTGGTGGATATGGCGGCAATCGGCCTTGCGGCGCTGTTTCTGGTTGGCCCGGTGCTGGCAGTGGCGCTGAATGGCATGTCCGGTCTTGCAAGCCTGCCGCCGCAGGTTCTGCCGGCGGCCTTGCGCTCGATCGCGGTGGCGCTGGTGTCGGCGCTGGTCTCCAGCGTGATAGCGCTTGGCCTGGCGTTGGGGGCGGCGGCGCGGCGCGACCCGTTTGTCGAATTTGCCGCGACGCTGCCGCTTGCCACATCCGGGCTTGTGCTTGGCACCGGGCTATTCTTGCTGGTCCAGCCGGTCGTCCCGCCGATGACGGTGGCCTTGCCCGTGACGGTGCTGGTGAACACGGCGCTGACGGTGCCGCTGATGTTCAGAATCCTGTTGCCCGAGATGCAGGCTTTGCAGGCCGATTATGGTCGACTTGCCGACAGTCTGCAGCTTGTCGGGTGGCAAAGGCTGCGCTGGCTGGTGCTGCCGCGACTGGCCCGGCCCCTGGGCTTTGGTGCCGGGATCGCGGCGGCGCTGTCGATGGGGGATCTGGGTGTGATCACGCTTTTTGCCGGCGACCGACAGGCCACCCTGCCGCTGGTGATCCAGCAGCTGGCCGGTGCCTATCGGATCGAGGCGGCACTGGCCGCGTCCCTGGTCTTGGCCTGCCTGTCCTTTGGCCTTTATGCGATGTGTGAAGCCGGGGGGCGTCGTGCTGGAGCTTGATCACCTGACGCTTCAGCGCGGCGTGTTCCGCCTGACCGCTGCCTGGTCGGTATCTCCCGGCAGCCGGATTGCCATTGTCGGGCCGTCCGGGGCGGGAAAGTCCAGCTTGCTGGCAGCGATCGCGGGCTTTTTGCCGCCTGCGTCCGGCACGGTGCGTTGGAAGGGACAGGACCTTGCCGGGTCCGATCCGGGGCGGCGGCCGCTGACGATCCTGTTTCAAGAGCAGAACCTGTTTCCGCATCTGACAGTGGCGCAGAATGTCGGGCTTGGCTTGCGCCCCGATCTGCGGCTGACGGCGCAGGACCAGACCAAGTTGGAACAGACCTTGGAGCGCGTGGGGCTGTCGGGTCTGGCAGCGCGTCGCGCGGCCGATCTGTCCGGCGGGCAGGCCAGCCGCGTAGCTCTGGCGCGCGCCTTGGTGCGGGCGCGGCCGATGCTGCTCTTGGACGAACCCTTTGCCGCCCTTGGTCCCGCCCAGCGGCAAGACATGCTTCACCTTGTGCGACAGGTCGCGGACGAGACTGCCGCCCTGGTTCTGCTGGTCACCCATGATCTGAAAGAGGCAGAGGGACTGGAGGGTTTGACAGTCTTTGTCGAAGCGGGCGTCGCGGCTCCTCCGGTCCCTACCGACGCGCTATTGGCCAATCCGCCGCCAGCCTTGCGCGCCTATCTGGGCCTCAAATGAAAAACCCCGCGACGGGCGCGGGGTTTTCGGATCGTTTCGGTCTGGGCCAGATCAGGCGGTCTTTCGGCCTTTGACCCCTGCCCAAAGCTGCTTGTTGGTCAGGTACAAAAGCGTGGCCAGCACGGCCAGGAAGATCACGCTGACAAACCCGGCATAGCGGCGGTCCATCAGCTTCGGCTCTGCGGTCCACATCAGAAAGGATGCCACATCCTCGGCATGCTGGTGCAGCGTGGCCGGAGTGCCATCTTCATAGGTCACCGCATCATCCGACAGGGGCGGCTGCATCGCGATCCAGCCACCCGGGAAGGCGGTGTTTTCATAGTAGTAAGCGCCGAACTCTTCCTTTTCTTCACCAGTGTAGCCGGTGAGGACCGAATAGATGTATTCCGGCCCGCCCATGCCATTGACCAACTGGCTGATCCCGGTGCCGTAGGGCCCGTGGAACCCGGCCCGCGCCTTGGCCATCAGGCTAAGGTCGGGGCCCATGCCGTCGCCCTGACGGATCGGGAAGTGGTCGGTCCATTCGCGGTCGCGCTCTTCGCCGGTTTCGGGAACCGGTACGCTATCAAGCCCGGCGGCATAGGCCTTGACCTGATCCTCGGGCAGCATCGGCCCGCCCGCGTCCGACAGCGACCGGATCGGCACGAACTTAAGGCCGTGACAGCCCGAGCAGATCTCGGTGTAGATCTGCAACCCGCGCTGCAACTGGAACTGGTCAAAGGTGCCGAACGGCCCTTCGTGGGCAAAGGCGATGTCCTCGACATGGCTTTCGGATTCAGCGGCGCAGACGCCGCTGGCGGTAAGGGCCAGCGCGGCGACCGCGGTGAGTGTGATGTTGCGGAACATGTGTCTTGATCCTTCTCACTCAGCCGGTTGGGCGCTAAAGCCCGACGCAGGCTTTGAGCCATAATGGGCGTTGAAATCCACCTCGATGGTGGCGGGTTGTGGCAGCGGCTTTTCGATCACGCCCAAGAGCGGCAGGATGATCAGGAAATACGCGAACCAGTAGGCCGAGGCGATCAGGCTGATGGTGGCATAAGGCTCGGTCGTTGGCATGGCCCCGACCCACATCAGCACCACAAAGTCGACGACCAGAAGGGCAAACCACCACTTGAACATCGGGCGATAGCGGCCCGAACGCACCGAAGAGGTGTCAAGCCAGGGTGTCAGCGCCATGACCACAATCGCCCCGAACATCGCCAGCACGCCAAAGAACTTGGCGTCGATGATGCCAAAGCTGACCCACTCGGCGGCGATAACCACCCAGACATCGGCGGTAAAGGCGCGCAGGATCGCGTAGAACGGCAAGAAGTACCATTCCGGCACGATGTGGACGGGTGTCGCCAGGGGGTTCGCCTCGATGTAGTTGTCGGGGTGGCCCAGGTAGTTCGGCATAAAGCTGACCACGGCGAAGAAGATCGCCAGAATGACGGCCAGCGCGAAGAGGTCCTTGATCACAAAGTAGGGCCAGAACGGCAGGGTGTCACGCTCGGCCTCTTCCTTCGATCCGCGGCGCACCTCGACCCCGGTGGGGTTGTTGTTGCCGGTGGTGTGGAAGGCCCAGATGTGAACGGCGACCAGCGCCGCGATGACGAAGGGGAACAGATAATGCAGGCTGAAAAAGCGGTTCAGCGTGGCATTGTCAACGGCCGGGCCGCCCAGAAGCCAGGTCTGGATCGTCTGACCCACGCCGGGGATCGCGCCGAACAGGCCGGTGATCACGGTGGCCCCCCAGAACGACATCTGACCCCAGGGCAGAACGTAACCCATGAAGGCCGTGCCCATCATCAGCACATAGATGATGATGCCGATGATCCAGGTGATCTCGCGCGGGGCCTTGTAGCTGCCGTAGTAAAGGCCGCGGAAGATGTGCAGATAGACCGCAAAAAAGAACAGCGACGCGCCGTTGGCGTGCAGATAGCGCAGGAAGTAGCCACCGTTCACATCGCGCATGATGTGTTCGACGCTGGCAAAGGCCATATCGACCTGCGGCGTGTAATGCATGGCAAGCACGATGCCGGTGACGATCTGCAAACCAAGGCAGAAGGTCAGAACGATGCCCCAGATCCACATCCAGTTCAGGTTCTTTGGCGTGGGAATGGTCAACGTGTCATGCAAAAGCCCAGCGATTGGCAGGCGGCTGTAAAGCCACTTTGCGATGCGGCTTTTCGGCTCGTAATGGTCGTGCGGAATTCCGGACATGAGTTTTATCCTTACCCGAGCTTGATGGTGGTTTCGTCGATGAACGACGCAACGGGAATGTCGAGGTTGCGTGGCGCTGGGCCTTTGCGGATCCGCCCGGCCTGGTCGTAGTGGGACCCGTGGCAGGGGCAGAACCAGCCGCCAAAATCACCCGCGCCATTGCCGATTGGCACACAGCCCAGATGGGTGCAGACGCCAATCATCACCAGCCATTCACCCGCCTCATCCAGAGTACGGTTCTGGTCCGAGGCATCGGTGCCGGGCTTGTTCGGATTTTCCGACTTTTGGTCATTGAGGTCGGCCAAGGCTGTGGCCCGCGCGGCCTCGATCTCTTCGGGGGTGCGGCGGCGGACAAATACCGGCTTGCCCAGGTACTTCACCGTCAGCTGGGTACCCGGTTCCACCGAAGACACATCGACGTCGATCGACGACAGCGCCCGCGTGTCGGCCGAGGGGTTCATCTGGTTGACCAGCGGCCAGACGGCAGCCCCGGTTGCCACCACGCCCGCACCGGCCGTAGCGTAGTAGATGAAATCACGCCGGGTGCCTTCACCCGAACCTGGGTAATCGTTTGCTTGCGACACGAGAGTCTCTCCCAAAACGGGCTGGTGTACCCAACCCACACGGTCAGTCGAGGCGTCGGCAGCTCCGCACCTCGCTGTTGGGCTATGTAGACCCGCGTTGCCGCCCCGTCCAGCGGACAAAGCCGCGCAGCCACCGGAATTGCCGCTGTGATGCCCGCTGGCAGCGGTGTCTAAGCCGGCATGGTCGCCAAAAGTGCTGGGCGTTGCGCGAATGCGGCCCACCACCCGGCCAAAGCGGGGTGGGAAGCCCGCCAGTCCTGCGCCGCCAGTCGAAAGTCAAGATACCCCAGGGCAGCCCCCAGCGCGATCTGCCCCATGTCCAGCGGCCCGGCAAGATGGCTCATCCAGCGCGCCTCGACCGCGTCCAGCGCACGCTCGATCTTTGACCATTGCCCGGCGGTCCAATCTGCCAGGCGGGCTGCTTCGGGGCGGACGTGGTCTTCATAGCGCATCAGGACCGCTGCATCTGCGATGCCGTCTGCCGTTGCCTCCAGCACCAGCGTGTCCCACAGGCGGGGGGCGGCGGGGTAAAGTCCGGCGTCCAGCGTCGTGTCCAGATAGCGGCAGATCACCCGGCTGTCGTAAAGCGTCGGTCCATCCGCCCGCTCCAGCGCCGGAACTTTACCAAGGGGGTTGCGATCAACCGGCATCGTCCCCGGCTCCAGCGGATTGCCCGAAGCGGCAACCAGCGTCACGCGGTCCGTGGCGCCCGCTTCGTGCAAAAGGATCATGACCTTGCGGACAAAGGGTGAGGCTGGATTGTGGTAAAGCCGCATCTGACACTCCTTGCGAGGAGAGGTCAGGTTAGGTCTGGCACCACGAACTGTAAATGAAAACCGGGAGCCTCAGCCCGGTGACAAGGCGCGCATCAATGCAGCAATCGCCTGCGCAGCCTCACCCCCTTGGGCAAGGGCCGTCGCTGCCCGTTCGCGCACCTTAGCGGGTTTGTTCTGGTTCAGCTTCCAAGTGCCGTCGATCGCGGCGATCCGAAGCCGAAACGGCAAAATCATCCGCATCATCCGGGGCATGGCCGATTCGGTCATCTTTGCCGAGGTCCAGGGTACCTTTCCCGCGATCCTGCCTTCATGCTCGGTGGACAGCGCATCGACATGCGGACGCAGCTCTGCTTCGTCTAGCGGCTCCAGAACCCCGCGCAGATGAACGGCGACGTAGTTCCAGGTTGGGACCTGATCGGGAACCTCTGCGTGCGGGCCATACCAGTCGGGCGAGACATAAGCGTCCGGCCCGGTAACGGCGAGGAGGGCAGGCAATGGCAGACCTGCGCGCGCGATCGGGTTGGACCGGGCCAGATGAAGGTCAGCAAGCCCGGCGCTGTCATCCAGAAGGAAAGGCACATGCGCGGCAAGCGGCCCGTCCAGGCCGTTGACCGACAGGACCCCAAAGCCGCGCGCACGGGCAAAGGCAATGTTCCGCTCGGGCGGGGTCTGGCGAAAGGCGGGGTTCGGGTGCATGCGTGTGCCTTTCTAACGGTCTCCTCGAGCGACTTCGTCTTCTCGTCGCCAGTTGCGCGCCAAGCGAGGAGCGGCGCCGCCGATCGACGAGCGGCTATGAAAAAGGCCGCCCCGGTTTCCCAGCGGCGGCCTATTTTCCCGTCTGCTGCAAGCCAGCCTCAGCCCTGGCGGGCCTTGTAGCGCTTTTGCGTCTTGTTGATCACATAGACGCGGCCCTTGCGGCGCACGACCTGGCAATCGCGATGGCGCGTCTTCAGCGAGCGGAGCGAGTTGGCAACCTTCATGGTCTGCCCTCCTTCTGCGCGGCGCGAGCATGCGCCAGATTGAAACCCATGCCCCCGAAACGGGGGCGGCGAATGGTGGGCGGTACTGGGATCGAACCAGTGGCCACTACGATGTCAACGTAGTGCTCTACCGCTGAGCTAACCGCCCGATGACACAATACGACCCGCCCATCCCAATGCCCGACATTGCCGTCAAACAAAAAGGACGCGGGCAAAACCGCGTCGGTCAGGACAGGGCTATACTGACAAGCGCTGGTGCCTGCAAGGGGTTTTGGTTTTCCTTGGACTGGCCCTATACCTTGCTAGACCGGCAGAGGGGCAGAACGTCAGGTGGCAGCCAGCGTGATCGAAATTCGCACCGAGGCTTACAGACTGCTCTGCCCGAAACGGCAGATCGGACCGGTGATCTTTGCCTCGCCACATTCGGGGTGCGACTACCGGCCCGAGTTTCTGGCGCGGTCCGTCCTTGATGCCGGACACATCCGGTCATCGGAAGATGCTTTTGTCGACCGGCTGTTCGATCTTGCCCCGCATCTTGGTGCGCCGCTTCTGGCCGCCACGGTGCCGCGGGCGTTTCTGGACCTGAACCGGGCGTCGGATGAACTGGACCCCGCGGTGATCGAAGGCCTGCATCGGGTGCCGCACAACCCGCGGATCAATTCCGGCCTTGGGGTAATTCCGCGCGTGGTCGCCGGCGGACGGGCGATCTACAGCGGCAAGCTTGACCGGTTGGAGGCTGAATCCCGGATCGCCCGATACTGGCACCCCTATCATACGGCATTGGCCAAGCTCATCCGGGATACCCGTGACGCCTTTGGTTGGGCGATCCTGATCGATTGTCACTCGATGCCGCACGAAGCAATCGAGGCGCATACCCGATTCGGACAACCCTGCCCGGACGTTGTCCTTGGCGACCGGTACGGAGCTGCGGCAGGGCGCGATGTGATGGAGCGGGTCGAGGCGGCCTTTGCCAAAGCAGGGCTGCGCGTGGCCCGCAATGCCCCCTTCGCGGGCGCCTATGTCACGCAGGCCTACGGCCGGCCCCAACGCGGCGTGCATGTTGTCCAGGTTGAAATCGACCGTGCGCTCTACATGGACGAAGCCCTTGTCGCGCCGCTGCCTGGCTTTGACGCTTTCAGGGACCGCTGCCACGCTGTGATGAGCGATATCCTGCACCCGCCAGGTCTTGCCCCAGGTCTTGCCCTTGCCGCCGAATGAAGCCGGACTTTGAAAAAGTCCGTGACGAATTCCGTGCAGAATTCGCTTAGCGCAACGCCCGGCCCTTGATGATGGCCTCGCCGCCGAACCGTGCGCGAATCTGGTCGGTGGCACGTTCGGCTGTGGCGCGGCGATGGGCATCGGGGTCAAGCAGATCGGCGGCAAGGTCAGCCTCGGCCTCGCCCACCAGGTCCGACAGGCCCACCCCAAGCAGGCGGAACGGCCCCCGGTTTCCGGCCTGATCGAAAAGCTGCCGTGCCGCCCGGTAAAGGCGGTCGGTCAGCTGCGTCGGATCGGACAGCGACTGCCGCCGCGAGACCAGCCGGAAGTCGCTTTGCTTCAGCTTCAGCGTCACGGTCCGGCCAGCCAGCGCCTTGGCCTTGGCACGGTCGGCCACCTGCTCTGACAATCGCCAGATATGGCCGTCGATCAGGTCTGGGTCCGACGTATCCTCGTGGAACGTCGTTTCCTTCGAGATCGATTTCAGTTTTTCGTCACGAGTCACCCGCCGGCTGTCCTGCCCCCGGGCCAGATGCCAAAGCCTGTCGCCCATGGTTCCGAATCGGGCGCCAAGATCAGCCCGGTCCCAGCGCAGGAGATCGGCAATGGTTCGGATGCCCGCGGCCTCTAGGTCGGCCTGCGTTGCTTGCCCCACGCCCCAGATCAGGCGCACCGGTCTTGGGCGCAGGAAAGCCTCGGTTTCGGCGCGGCCAATCACCGAAAACCCGCGCGGCTTGTCGAGGTCCGAGGCTATCTTGGCCAGAAACTTGTTGTGCGACAGGCCTACTGAGCCGCTTAGCCCAAGCTCGGTTTCCATCCGCTGGGTCAGCCGCGCCAGCAGGACCGCCGGCGGCGCGCCGTGCAGCCGTTCGGTTCCGGTCAAATCAAGAAATGCCTCATCCAGCGACAGGGGTTCGATGGCGGGGGTGAGGGCCTCCATCATCGCGCGTATGGCGCGCGAAGCCTCGACATAGGCGGGAAAGCGCGGCTTGACCACCACCCCCTCGGGGCAGAGCTTCAGCGCCTGGAACATCGGCATGGCCGACCGCACCCCCTTGATCCGCGCGATGTAGCAACAGGTCGAAACCACCCCCCGACTGCCACCCCCGACGATCACCGGCTGGTCGCGGATGTCTGGATTGTCGCGCTTTTCGACCGAGGCGTAAAAGGCATCGCAATCCATATGCGCGATGGTCAGGTCTGCCAGTTCGGGATGGGAAATGACCCGGGGCGACCGGCAAGCCGGGCAGCGTACCAGCCCATGGGTTGGAAGGGCGTCGCTAAGCGTCAGGCAATCGCGGCACAGGCTGGACATGCCGGGACTTTAGCACAGGGTGCGCACCGGCGTCAGGGGCGTGACGGCGGCGAAACCCCGGCGCCGCCGCTTCGCGACACCTGCACCGCCAGAATACCCGCCATGGTTACGGTGACGCCCAGCATGTCCAGCGGGCGGACGGCCTCTCCCAGCAGGGCGGCGGCGATGGCCACGCCGAAGAACGGAGTGAGGAAATGGAACGTGGCCGCCCGCGTGCTGCCGATCCGCGCCACCAGGCCAAACCAGATCAGCGTCGCCGCCAGCCCCGGCACCAGGATCTGATAGGCAAAGGCCGCCACAAAGGCTGGCGACCACAGGATCACAACCGTCTCGGTCAGGGCCGAGATGCCGGCAAGCGCCACCGAGCCCACCAGCATCTGCAATCCGACGATCATCAGAAGGTTGCCACCAGCCATCGCCCCCCGCAACGACAGGGTGGCCACCGCCAGAGCCAGCGCCGCCACCAGGCACAGCGCCACCCCCAGAGGATCGGCACCACCCGACAGCCGCGCCCCCATGATCAGCCCGACGCCCAGAAATCCCGCAGCCAACCCCGCGACACCCAGCCGAGGCAACCGTTCGCCGAACAAGCCCCAGGCCAGCGCGGCTGCCATCAGCGGCATTGCCGCGGCGATGATGGCGGCCAGCGACGCCTCGACCCACTGCATCGCGAAAAAGTTCAGCCCCAGATACAGCGCGTTCTGACACAGCCCCAGCAGGATCACCGCCCTGGCCTGCGCAGGCGGCAGCCGCCAGGATTGACCCAACGCTCGTGCGATGATCACCGCGATCAGCCCAGAAATCAGGAAACGCGCCGCCAGCGCGGTCAACGGCGGGGCATGGGCCACGATGATCCGCGCGGTGGCAAAGGCCGACGACCACATGACGGCAAAGACCGTCCCCAAAAGCACCGCGCGAATATCCATGTCAACGGTGGTGCACTGCTTTCGTTTGCACGGCAAGCCGGTTGCGCCATGAAAAAGGGCCACCCGAGGGGTGGCCCATGTTCGCAAGCGCGGGCTGTCTTAGCCGTTCACGACATCTTTCAGCGCCTTGGCGATGGCGAACTTCACCTGCTTGTCGGCGGGCTTCATCATCGTCTCACCAGTGGCGGGATTGCGAACCTGACGCTCGGGGCGGGCCTTGCAGGCCACCTTGCCCAGACCGGGCAGGGCGATCGAGCCGCCCGCAGCCACTTCGCGCGCGACAACGGCGGCAATGGCATCCAATGCGGCGTTGGCGGTTTTCTTGTCGCTGCCCATGGCTTCGGCCACGGCGGCCACCAACTGGGTCTTTGTCATTGGCTTGGACATCTGTCGATCCTTTATAATTGTTTTTCGCCTTACAAGCGACCCGCTGGCGGCGGGTTTTCCGTCCCCGGAAGGAAGGCCGTTGTTCAATCACAGCGTTTTTCGGGTAAAATCAACCCCGGAACGCTGAATTGTAGCAGTTTAGCTGAATTTGCGCCGTCAAAGGAACGCGGTTTCTTCGAAACTCCGCAGCTTGCGGCTGTGAATCCGCGCGATTGGCGTCTCGCGCAGCCGCTCCATCGCGCGGATGCCGATCTGCAGATGGCGGTTGACCTGGGTCTTGTAAAAGTCCGAGGCCATGCCGGGCAGCTTCAACTCGCCGTGCAGGGGCTTGTCGCTGACACACAAAAGCGTGCCGTAGGGCACCCGGAACCGAAAGCCGTTGGCGGCAATCGTGGCGCTTTCCATGTCCAAAGCCACGGCACGCGACTGCGACAGGCGGCGCACGGGGCCGGAGTGATCGCGCAGTTCCCAGTTCCGATTGTCGATGGTGGCGACGGTGCCGGTGCGCATGATGCGCTTCAGCTCATACCCCTCCAACTGGGTGACATCGGCCACGGCACGCTCCAGCGCGATCTGAATCTCGGCGAGGGCCGGGATCGGCACCCAGACCGGCAGATCGTCATCCAGCACATGGTCGTCACGCAGGTACGCATGCGCCAGCACGAAGTCGCCCAAGGACTGGCTATTGCGCAAACCGGCACAGTGCCCGACCATCAGCCAGGCATGCGGGCGCAAGACCGCGATATGGTCGGTGGCGGTCTTGGCGTTCGACGGGCCAACGCCGATGTTGACGAGGGTAATCCCCTGCCCGTCGCCGCGCTTGAGGTGATAGGTCGGCATCTGCGGCATCTTGGCCGTGGGTTGGATCACCCCATCCGGCTCGGTGATCACCTGATTGCCGGTGGCGACAAAGGCCACATAGCCGCTCGCCGGATCGGCAAGCGCCTCGCGGGCATAGACCTCAAACGCGTCGATGTAGAACTGGTAGTTGGTGAAGAGGACATGGTTCTGGAAATGTGTCGGGTCGGTCGCGGTATAGTGCGACAGCCGTGCCAGGCTGTAGTCGACGCGCTGGGCGGTAAAGGGTGCCAGCGGGGCCGAGCCGTCGGGATAGCGGGTCAGCAGGCCATTCACGATATCATCGTTGGTAGTGGCAAGGTCCGGCACGTCAAACACATCGCGCAGGGAAAACGTCATCACCCCGTCCTGCGGCACGGTCATGCCGGTGCCCGAGCCCATCGCAAAATGCACCGGGATCGGCGTGTCCGAAGGCCCGATCTCGACCGGGACGCCGTGGTTTTCCACCAAAAGCGTGATCTGCTGGATCAGGTAGTTGCGAAAGAGGTCGGGCCGGGTGACCGTGGTGGCATAGGTGCCGGGGGCCGCGACATGGCCAAAGGACAGGCGCGAATCGACCTTGTCGAAACTGACGACGGTCAGCCTGATCTCGGGGTAAAAGGCGCGGATGCGGCGGCCGGGATGGCCTTTGGTCAGCGTCTCGGCAAAGTGCCGGGCCAGAAACTCGGTCGCTTCAAGGTAAAGTTCCTCCAGCAAGGTCACGGCGGCCGCGGCATCGGTGAAACGCAGATGCTGCCGCTCTGCCGGGGCAAGGATGGCGGTCTGGGGGTCGTCCTGCATAGCGGGTCCTACGGTTGATCCGGCATATAAGCCGAAAGCCATAGCCCTTCGCAAGTGACGCTGTCATGACACTGTGCCCCGCCCCCTAGCGCGCCGCGCCCCTTGCGCCGCGCCAAACGGGGTCCGATACTTGGCTGCATGAACACTTTGCTGTCACTCGGTCACGGCTACTCGGCCCAGGCACTTGCCCACCGACTTTTACCTCAAGGCTGGCGGGTCATCGGTACCACGCGCAACCCCGCCCGCGCCGAAACCCTTCGCGCCGAGGGGGTAGAGCCGTTGCTCTGGCCCGCCGATCTGGGCCCGGTGCTCGCACAGGCGACGCATATCCTGTGCTCTGCCGCGCCCGACAGCATGGGCGACCCGTTCCTGCAAGCGGTCCCCGCCATCGCCGACGCCCCCGCCTGCTGGGTGGGCTATCTGTCAACCACCGGCGTCTACGGCGACCATCAGGGCGGCTGGGTGGACGAGACTACCCCCCTGACCCCGGTATCCGACCGCGGGCGTCAGCGCGTCCTGGCCGAAGGGCAGTGGCGCGCGACCGGTCTGCCGGTGCATATCTTCCGGCTGGCGGGGATCTACGGGCCGGGGCGCGGCCCGTTTGAAAAGGTCCGCGACGGCACCGCGCGCCGGGTGATCAAGCCGGGCCAGTTCTTCAGCCGCATCCATGTTGCCGATATTGCGCAGGTGCTGGAAGCCTCGATCCGCCACCCCAACCCAGGCGCTGCTTACAATGTCTGCGACGACAACCCCGCCCCGCCCGAGGAGGTGTTGTCGCACGCAGCCCGCCTCCTTGGCCTGCCGGACCCGCCCGCGATTCCCTTTGATCAGGCCGAGATGTCCCCGATGGCGCGCAGTTTTTACGGCGAATCCAAACGCACCCGCAACGACCGGATCAAGACCGACCTGGGCGTGCGGCTGCTTTATCCGGACTACCCCGCCGGTCTGGCCGCCCTTCTGGATTGCGAAGGCCCCTGATTCGGCGCGGCTTTGCCCTGCCCCAATATCCCCCAAAAAGTCCCGAGAGTGGCACGCCCGCTGGCCCCGACCGCACTCACATCACTGGGCAGCCACCCCCAGGGCCTGACCGTTCAGAACCGCCTCGGTCACCGAAGACAGCGCCAAAGCCGCGGCACCATGCGCCCAGAGGAGATCCCCCCAGGCATGAATCTCGATCGGCGGGCGGGGACGGCCGGTCTGGATCGCCAGTTGGTCCATCTCGGCCAGGGTTTCAGCAGCGTATAGGTAGTCATAGCGCATCCTCTCACCCGACAGGATGATCAGCGCCGGATCGAAAAGATTGATCACGTTCGATAGCCCCACCGCGAGATACCGCCCCGCGCGACGGAAGATCGATTTGGCGGTGCCGTTGCCTGCCTTGGCGTGGTCGTAAAGGCTTTCCAGCAACACCGCGATCGACTGCCCCTCCTTGTGGCCCCAGTTGAGCGCGGTTGTTGCTTCCCGCGCCAGGGCATAGTCGGCGACATAGGCCTCCAGGCAGCCGCGCTGACCGCAGCGGCAAAGCGCCCCGTCCAGTTGCACCTTGGTGTGACCCAACTCCATCCCCAGACCGCGCGCGCCACGATAGATCCGGTGGTTGAGGACGAACCCCATGCCGACGCCATGTTCGATGGTCACCACCGCGAAATCGGCAAGGTCGCGCCCGGCGCCGAACCAAAGCTCGGCCAGAGCGACCAGATTGGCGTCGTTGTCGATGGTCACCGGCAAACCCAGCCGCGCCGTCGCCAGGCCGGCCAGCGGCACCTGCCGGTCGATCAGCACCGAAGACCACAGCACCAGCCCGTCAGCGCAATCGACAAAGCCCGGCACCCCGATGCCGATTGCCGAAAGATCGCAGCGCGGGACGGCGGCCTTGGCGCAGACCCGGTCCAGCAAGATCTCGATCGCCTCCAGAATCTCGGTGATGGCAAGCGGTCCGGGGCGGCGCGGGATGGCATCATCGGCCATAAGCTTGCCGGCGAAATCGACCACGACCGCGGTATGTTCGCGGTCAGACAGCTTCATGCCGACCACGTAATGTGCTGCGGCCCGCACCCCCAGCGCCACGGCGGGACGACCACGCCCGACCTCACCATCGCGGGGGGCGGCGACCTCTTCGATCAACCCGGCCTCGATCAGTTCCGAAGCGATGGTCGTCACCGAAGCCGGGCTGACCCCCAGATCCTTGGCAAGCTGCACCCGCGCGACCAGCCCGGCTGCCCTGACCCGCTCGAATACCTGCTGGCGCAACGGCCGCTGGGATTCGGACAGCGGCGAGATCAGAGGGCCCACGCCCTCGCGCCCCTCGTTCGTTTCCGGCCGGATTGCCTTGGGCGGCATTTCTTCAGTCTCCAAAGTAAAGGCGCGGCAGTTGGGCCCCGTTCTGCCCCGGATGGGCAGCAGAATTGCAAAAACCCGATGCTCGACCAAGCCGGGCAAGGTTTGACCGACAGAATTATTTTGACAACTGAAATTGTTGGCCGCAGCCTTGCGGACAGCCTTGGACAGACGCGCTGCCAATCTGGTGTCGGGCAAGGGGGGGAACATGAAAAAGCTTGTTGTTGCTGCCATTCTGGCAGCCTTTGCGGCATCGTCGGCGGCTGTTGCCGAAGGCAAGAAGATTGGCGTGTCCTGGTCCAACTTTCAGGAACCGCGCTGGAAGTTCGATGCTGCTGCGATGCGCTCTTCGATCCAGCGGGAGGGGAACGAATACATCGCGGCCAACGCCGAGTCCTCGACCGAAAAGCAACTGGCTGACATTCGCGCCATGATCGACGCGGGCGTGGACGTTCTGGTCGTTCTTCCCGTCGACCGCGAGGCGATCCTTCCGGCGATGGACTGGGCCGCCGAAGCCGGGATTCCCGTCATCAGCTATGACCGGCTGATCGAGGATGACCGGGTGTTCTACATCACGTTCGACAACGTCGGCGTCGGGCGGATGATCGCGGCCATCATCCGGCAGGAACAGCCCGAGGGGAATTATGTGATCCTCAAGGGCGATCCCAGCGATGCCAACGTCGGCTTTCTGCGCCAGGGCATGGAAGAAGTCATCGGGGCCGCGGTGGCCGGCGGCACCATCACGATTGTCGGCGAAGCCAACGCCGATGGCTGGAGCCCGGACAGCGCCTACACCGCGATGGAGAAGATCCTTGCTGACACCGGCAACAAGGTCGATGCCGTCCTTGCCCAGAACGACGGGATCGCCGGGGCTGCAATCGAGGCCTTGGAGGCACAAGGCATGAGCGTCGCCGTCGGCGGGCAGGATGGTGACCCTGCGGCGCTCAATCGGGTGGCGCGCGGAACCCAAGTCGTTTCGGTCTGGAAGAACAATCGTGAGCTTGGCAAGGTTGCCGGCAAGATCGCCGGCTTGCTTGCCGACGGGGTCGAGATGAACCAGATCCCTGACCAAAGCCGGTTCACCGGTGGCGAAAAGGGTCTGACCTACAACGCGATCTTGTTGAACCCGACCCCGATCACCCGGCAGAATCTTGACGTGGCAATCGACGCTGACGCCATCTCGCAGGCCGAGGCCTGCGCCGGTGCCCAGCCCGACGTCAGCGGCTGCTAGACCGCGAAACCCACAGCCTGCCGGTCACGGCCCCGAAGGCAGCCGGACATGGCAGGTTGGCCCCGCCTTACTTTTTTATTTTGACAACTGAAATTATTGGCGGCTATTTTCCGTCCGTTCCGGCGAATCTGCCGGGCCGGCCATTTGCTGGCCGACACACTAGGGAGGATACCAATGCGTAACGCAATTCTCGCCGCAGTCATTGCGGTGACCGGTTTCTCGTCGGCTGCGCTGGCAGAAGGCAAGAAGATCGGTGTTTCGTGGGCCCAGTTCCAGGAAGAGCGCTGGAAGATCGACGAAGCGGCGATGAAAGCTGCGATCGAGGCGGCCGGCAACGAATACATCTCGGCTGACGCCCAGGCGTCGGCGGAAAAGCAGCTTTCGGACGTCGACGCGCTGATCGCACAGGGTGTTGACGCCCTGATCATCAACGCCTGGGACAAGGACGCCATCGCGCCGGCCATCGAGAAAGCCGCCGCCGAAGGGATCCCGGTTCTTGGCTATGACCGTCTGATCGAAGATGACCGCACCTTCTATCTGACGTTCGACAACGTCGGCGTCGGCCGCATCATCGCCGAAGAAGTGATCAAGGTTGCCCCCAAGGGCAACTACGCCATCATCCTCGGCGACCCGGGTGACCCGAACACCGGCTTCCTGCGTCAGGGCATGGAAGAGGTTATCGGCGCTTCGGTCGCTTCGGGCGACATCGTGATCGTCGGCGAAGCAAACTCGGACGGCTGGAAGCCCGAGAATGCCCAGAAGAACATGGAACAGATCCTGACCGCCAACGACAACGCCGTTGACGCCGTTCTGTCGGAAAATGACGGCATGGCTGGTGGCGCTGCTGCGGCACTTGCTGCTCAGGGCCTGAACGTTCCGCTGGGTGGCCAGGACGGCGACCTTGCGGCGATCAACCGGGTGGCCCGTGGCACCCAGACCGTTTCGGTCTGGAAGAACGCGGTTGACCTGGGCACCGCCGCTGGCGAAATCGCCGGTCTGCTGGCCGACGGTGCAGCACTTGACGCGATCCCGGGTGCGACCAAGTTCTCGGGTGGCGAAAAGGGCGTTGAGATGAACGCAATCCTTCTCAACCCGACCCCGATCACCAAGGACACGCTGAACCTGGCGATCGACGCTGGCCACATCACCAAAGAGGCCGCCTGCGAGGGCGCCATGGAAGGCGTCGCTGCTTGCCAGTGATCTGACCTGATCTGCCGGCGCCATCCAACGGGTGGCGCCGGATTTCCCTTGCTGACATCTGGCCATGATCCTGTCGGGAAGCGTCGTGCGCGCCCCGGCAAGTCCCGCGACCAGGCCAAGTCAACCCCTCTCACAGGCTGGACGAGGACAGATGACCGACACACCCCAGACCCATTCCCCGCAGGTCCCCCATGAGGGTGGCTTTACCCGCTTTCTGCGCGCCACCGAGATCGACAGCCGCCTTCTGGGCATGGCCGGCGCGCTGGTGCTGATCTGGGTCTGCTTTCATTTCTACCCCAGCCTGGACGGATTCTTCAAAACCGCCTTCGGCAGCCTGTTTCGCGATGAGGGCAGCCTGGGCGAGGCGTTCAGCTACCTGAACCCGGCCACTGCCTGGGCGGCAGGTGACTTCCTCACCCCGCGCAATCTGTGGAACCTGTCGGTGCAGACCGCCTATATCGGCATCATGGCGACGGGGATGGTGCTGGTCATCATCACCCGCAACATCGATCTGTCGGTCGGGTCGATCATGGGCATGGTCGGCATGTACATGGGCCTGTTGCAGGTCGAGTATCTTGCCCCGGTCGTCGGGCTTGGTCATCCGTCGCTCTGGATCGTGTCGGTGATCTTCTGCCTGGCGATGGGCACCCTGATCGGGGCCTTCCAGGGTGTGCTGATTGCCTTCCTCAACATCCCTTCCTTCATTGTCACGCTGGGCGGCCTTCTGGTCTGGCGCGGGGCAGCGTTTCTGGTCGCCGGTGGCCGTACCATCGCCCCCATGGACGAAACTTTTGCGCTGCTGGGTGGCGGATCCTTCGGTGCTCTTGGGGAAACCGGAAGCTGGATCTTCGCTGTCATCGCCTGCGTGTTTGTGGTCTGGGCCTTTCTGACCGGTCGAAAGGCGCGGCAAAAGCATGGATTTGCCCAGCGCCCGGTCTGGGCCGAAACCTTTGTCATCGGGCTGATCTGCGCCGTTATCATCGGCGCGACCTTTGTGGTGAACAGCTACATCTGGCCCAAGGGCAATATCGAGAAATACTATGCCAGCATCGGCCAGGAACTTCCCGAATGTGCCAAGGACAATGACACGATCTATGAGGGTGTCTGCGCCAGCTTTGGTCACGGTTTTGCCTATCCGGTCTTGATCATGATCGCGGTGGCCATCGGCATGACGATCCTGATGACCCGCACCCGCTTTGGCCGCTATGTCTTTGCCATCGGCGGCAACCCCGAGGCGGCGGCCCTGTCGGGCATCAACACCCGCGCGATGACGGTCAAGATCTTTGCCCTGATGGGCGGTCTGTCCGGTCTGGCCGCCGTGATTGGGGCCGCGCGACAAAACAGCGCCACCAACGCCATGGGCCAGTTGGACGAGCTTTACGTCATCGCCGCAGCCGTGGTTGGTGGCACCTCGCTGGCAGGGGGGGTTGGCACGATCTATGGCGCGATCATCGGTGCCCTGATCCTGACCAGCCTGCAGACCGGCATGGTGCTGATCGGCTTTGGCGACGGGTCCTACCAGCGGATCGTGATCGGCGTGGCGCTTGTCCTCGCCGTGTGGCTGGACATCGTTTACCGCAAACGTGTGAAATAAGGGGCAAGGATCATGGTAGACAGAACCGGAACCCCGCTGGTCGAGTTGCGCAACATCTCGATTTCCTTCGGTGGCATCAAGGCCGTGGATCACGTCACGGTCGATCTTTTCCCGGGTGAGGTTGTGGGCCTGCTGGGCCACAACGGCGCGGGCAAATCGACGCTGATCAAGTGCCTCTCGGGCGCCTATCAGAAAGACGCCGGGCAAATCCTGATCAACGGCGAAGAGGTAGAGATCACCGATCCCCGCGACGCCCGCGCCCAGAACATCGAGACGATCTACCAGACCCTTGCGCTGGCCGATAACCTTGATGCCGCGTCCAACCTGTTCCTTGGGCGTGAGCTGGTGAACCGCTTCGGCTTTGTCGACGAGAGCGCGATGGAGGCCGAGACCCGCAAGATCATGGGCCGCCTCAACCCGAACTTCCGCAAGTTCAACGTGCCGGTCAACATGCTGTCGGGTGGCCAGCGCCAGTCGGTCGCCATCGCCCGCGCGGTCTATTTCAACGCCAAGATCCTGATCATGGATGAACCGACGGCAGCCCTTGGTCCGCACGAAACCCAGATGGTGTCGGAACTGATCCAAGAGCTGAAGGCCCAAGGTATCGGCATCTTCCTGATCGAACACGACATCCACAACGTGATGAAGCTGTGCGACCGCGCCTCGGTGATGAAGAACGGCCAGCTTGTCGGCACGGTCGAGGTGAACAAGGTGACCGATGAGGACATCCTTGGCATGATCATCCTGGGCAAAAAGCCGGCGCTGGCGGCCTAAGGTGTATATCGGCCTTGACCTTGGGACCTCGGGCCTCAAGGGCGTTCTGATCGACGATGATCAGAACGTCCTCGCCGAGGCGACCGCCCCCCTGACCGTCTCCCGCCCCGCCGAGGGGTGGAGCGAGCAAGCCCCCTCGGACTGGATCACCGCGGCCGAGGCCGTGCTGGACCAGTTGGCGGCCAAGGGTCTGGGGTCGGTCCGCGCCATCGGGCTTTCGGGCCAGATGCATGGTGCGACCCTGCTGGACGCACGGGACGAGGTGCTGCGTCCCTGCATGCTTTGGAACGACACCCGCGCCCATCTTGAAGCCGCCGAGATGGACGATGACCCGATGTTTCGCCGCATCATCGGCAACATCGTCTTTCCCGGCTTTACCGCGCCAAAGGTGGCCTGGGTCAAGGCGCATGAGCCGCAGGTCTGGTCGCGCATTGCCAAGATCCTGCTGCCGAAGGATTATCTGCGTCTTTGGTTGACCGGGGATCATGTCGGCGACATGTCCGATGCCTCGGGCACGGCCTGGTTCGATACCGGGCGGCGCGACTGGTCGGATGACCTGCTGGCCGCGACGGGTTTCAGCCGGGCGCAGATGCCACGGCTGGTCGAAGGCTCGGCCCCCGCGGGTCAGATGCGCGCGGGCCTTGCGGCGCGTTGGGGCCTGCCTGCGACGGTGATCGTGGCGGGTGGCGGGGGCGACAACGCCGCCTCGGGTGTCGGGGTTGGCGTGGTGCGGGCGGGTGAGGCGTTTGTATCGCTCGGCACCTCGGGCGTGTTGTTTGCCGTGAACGCGGGCTATCAGCCCGACTCGGCCTCGGCCGTGCATACTTTCTGCCATGCGGTGCCGGATACCTGGCACCAGATGGGCGTGATTCTGGCGGCGACTGATGCCCTGAACTGGTACGCGCGGCTGGTCGGGCAGGATGCTGCGGCGCTGACCGCCGAGCTTGGCCCCCTGCAAGCACCGAAAAAGACCGTGTTCCTGCCCTATCTGGGCGGGGAGCGGACACCGATCAACGCGCCGAACATGCGTGGCGCTTTCACCGGGCTAGAGCATGTGACCGACCGCCAATCCGCCACCCGCGCGGTGCTGGAGGGCGTGGCCTTCGCCTTCCGCGACTGCCGCGATGTGCTGGCTGCGACCGGCACGCAGTTGCAGACGCTGCTGGCGGTGGGCGGCGGCTCACGGTCCGACTACTGGCTTTCGGCGATTGCGACCGCGCTGGGCGTGCCGTTGCAGGTGCCGGTCGCGGGCGATTTCGGTGGCGCTTACGGTGCCGCCCGGCTGGGCCTGATGGCCGCCACCGGGGCTGGGGCCGAGATTGCCACCCTGCCCAAGATCGCCCGGGTGATCGATCCAGACCCCGCCCTTTCCGAGGCTTTCGACGCGGGCCACGCCCGGTTCCGCGCCGCCCAATCCGCTATCCGAGGACTCACATGAGCGATTTTTTCAAAGGCATCCCGGCGATCCGCTACGAGGGTCCGGCGTCAAGCAATGAATTCGCCTTCCGCCACTACAACCCCGACGAGGTTGTGCTGGGCAAGCGGATGGAGGATCACCTCCGCTTTGCCATCGCCTATTGGCACAGCTTTGCCTGGCCCGGGGGTGACCCGTTCGGTGGGCAGACCTTTGACCGGCCCTGGTTTGGCGACAGCATGGCGCTGGCCAAGCTGAAAGCCGACGTGGCCTTCGAGATGTTCGATATCCTCGGGGTGCCGTTCTATTGCTTCCACGACGCCGACATGCGGCCCGAGGGGGCGTCCTTTGCCGAAAGCCTGAAGAACCTGAACGAGGTCGCCGATTATCTGGCTACCAAGCAGGAAGCGCACAAGGCCAAGCTTCTGTGGGGCACCTCGAACCTTTTCTCCCACCGCCGCTGGATGAGCGGGGCTGCCACCAACCCTGACCCCGACGTCTACGCCTATGCCGCCGCGACGGTGAAGGCGAACATGGACGTGACGCATCGCCTTGGTGGGCAGAACTACGTCCTTTGGGGCGGGCGTGAGGGGTATGAGACCCTCCTCAACACCGACCTTCGGGCCGAGCGGGCGCATGCTGGGCGGTTCCTGCAACAGGTGGTGGAATACAAGCACAAGATCGGCTTCAAGGGGGCGATCCTGATCGAACCAAAGCCGCAGGAACCGTCAAAGCACCAGTACGACTATGATGTCGCCACGGTTTACGGCTTCCTCAAGGACTTCGGGCTGGAGCGCGAGGTTAAAGTCAACATCGAGCAGGGCCACGCCATCCTGGCTGGGCACAGCTTTGAACATGAGATTGCGACAGCGGCGAGCCTTGGCATCTTCGGCTCGATCGACATGAACCGGAACGATTACCAGTCCGGCTGGGATACCGACCAGTTCCCGAACAACCACGCTGAAAAGGCGGTGGCCTTCTATGAGATTCTCAGGGCAGGAGGCTTCACCACCGGCGGAGTGAACTTTGACGCCAAGATCCGCCGCCAGTCGCTGGACCCGGAAGATCTGATCCTGGCCCATGTCGGCGGCATGGATACCTGCGCCCGCGCGCTGAAAGCCGCCGCCGCGCTGATGGCCAGTGGCGAGATGGAGACCGCCGTGAAGGCCCGCTATGCCGGGTGGTCCGACCCGAAGGCGCAGGCCATGCTGAAGGGCAGCCTGGAGGCAGCGGCCGCCCGCGTGACTGCCGAAGGCATCGAGCCGCAGCCGAAATCCGGGCGGCAGGAGCGGCTGGAAAACCTTTGGAACCGCTACGTCTAAGGGGGTCTTGCCGGGCGCTCCTCGTTCGACTTCGTCTCCTCGTCGCGGCGAGGAGTGACGAAGTCAACGACGAGCGCCCTTCATCCGGGCGTCAAGTTCGGCGTTGATGGCACCGCCCAGCAGGATCGCCCAGACGCTTAGGTACAGCCACATCATCAGGATGATCACCGCCCCGATCGACCCATAGATCGCGTTATAGCTGTTGAAATTCGCCAGATAGACCGAAAACCCGATCGACACCCCAGCCCAGGCCAGCGTCGCCACCAGAACCCCGACGCTGATCCAGGGTGAGCGGAACCCGCCCTCGACGTTCGGGCCAAAGCGGTAGAGGATCGACAGGCAGGTCAGCACCAGAAGGAACATCGCCCCCCAGGGCAGGACCTTGATCAGCCAGGCCTCGAACGTGCCGAAGCGGACATAGGACAACAGCACCGGCACCACGACAATCGTGACCAGCGCCACCAGAAGCGCCCCGATCAGCGCCCCGGTCAGCAGGAAATCGACCGCATAGCCATGCACCAAGCCGCGAGGTTTTGCCCGGTGGACCACATCCAGCCCCTGCACCAGCGCCGACACCCCCGCGCGTGAGGAATAAAGCGCGATCAAGAGCGACAGCGCCGTGGTCCAGCCCAAAGCCGACTTCGGTGCCAGAATCAGCCCCATCACCTGATCATGGATCAGCTGGCCCGCATCGGGCGGCAAGAACCGCTCGGCCACGGTCAGATAGCCGGTGATCACGGTCGGGTCGGCGACCATGCCCCACAGGGCCACAGCGGCGCTTAGCCCCGGAAACACCGCGAACATGGCATAGAATGCCACGCCCGCCGCGATCAGGCCGAAATGGCCCGCGCCCACCCGGGCCCAGACCGCCACCAAGAATTGCCAGAACCGATACAAGTTCTCCATAAGCCAAGCATCTACCGCAAATCCATGACAGTGCAACTTGAAGCCCGCCCGCACCCGTGGAAAAGTACCCCCGCCAAGGAGGCCCAAATGATCTATTCCCCCCGTGATGACCGCTATGACCGGATGATCTATCGCCGCCTTGGCCGGTCGGGCCTGCAACTGCCCGCGATCAGCCTGGGGCTGTGGCACAACTTTGGCCACGACACGCCCCACGCCGTAAAGCAGGCGATCTGCCGTACCGCCTTTGACCATGGCATCACCCATTTCGACCTGGCCAACAACTATGGCCCTCCCCCCGGCAGCGCGGAAGAGGCGTTCGGCGAGATCCTCAAAACCGATTTCCGGGCGCATCGGGACGAACTGATCATCTCCTCCAAGGCGGGCTATCACATGTGGAACGGCCCTTATGGCGAATGGGGAAGCCGCAAGTCGCTGGTTGCGTCCTGTGACCAAAGCCTGAAGCGGATGGGGCTTGAATATGTCGACATCTTCTATTCCCACCGCTTTGACCCCGCGACGCCCTTGGAAGAAACCATGGGCGCGCTGGATCATATCGTCCGGTCAGGCCGCGCGCTTTATGTCGGCATTTCCAGCTACAACAGCCAGCGCAGCCGTGAGGCAGCGGCGATCCTGAAATCACTCGGCACGCCGCTTTTGATCCATCAGCCCAGCTACAATATCCTCAACCGCTGGGTGGAAACCGATGGGTTGCTTCCGGCGTTGGGGGAGATTGGCGCGGGCTCCATCGCCTTTGTGCCGCTGGCGCAAGGGATCCTTACCAACAAATACCTTGGCGGGATTCCGGCGGGCAGTCGCGCGACTCAGGGCAAGTCGCTGGACCCGTTGGCGGTGGAAAAAGCACTGGCTTCGGTGGCCAAGCTGAACGACATCGCGCAGGCGCGCGGTCAGACTTTGGCGCAGATGGCGATTGCCTGGGTGCTGCGGCCGCAAAAAGGCGGGCAGATCACCAGCGCCCTGATTGGCGCCAGCCGCCCGGAACAGGTGACCGACTGCGCCGGGGCGATCCGCGCGCTGGACTTCACCGCCAAGGAGCTTGCCGCCATCGACACGATTGCCGAGGACAAGGACCTGAACCTCTGGGCCAGATCCTCGGACGCTTAGGGTTTCACCGAGGCGGTCACATAGTTGCAGCCAAGGTCCCGGTCCGACAGGCTCCAGCTCCAGCCCAGCGGGTTGAAGACCATGCCCTTGCGGTCCACCGGTTTCAGACCGGCCTTGGTGATCAGGGCGTAAAGCTCGTCCGGGGTGATGAATTTCTTCCAGTCATGCGTGCCCTTCGGCAGCCAGCGCATCACCCATTCCGCGCCGATGATCGCCATGACAAAGCTTTTCGGGTTCCGGTTCAGGGTGGAGCAGATCATGAGGCCGCCGGGTTTAAGCAACTGCTGGCAGGCGGTCAGATAGGCGAGGGGGTCGGCGACATGCTCGACCACCTCCATGTTCAGGACGACATCAAAGGTCTCACCCGCGGCGGCCATATCCTCGGCGGTGGTGTGGCGGTAGTCGATGACCAGCCCTGACTGTTCGGCATGCAGGCGTGCGACAGGAATGTTGCGGGCAGCGGCATCCGCACCAACCACATCCGCCCCCAGCCGCGCCATCGGTTCCGACAAAAGCCCGCCGCCGCAGCCGATGTCCAGAAGCCGAAGCCCCTTGAACGGAGAGGGTTGGGTCAGGTCACGCGCGAACTCGGCCGCGATCTGGCGGGTGATGTAATTCAGACGACAAGGGTTCAGCATGTGCAAGGGTTTGAATTTGCCTGTGGGGTCCCACCACTCGGCAGCCATCGCTTCGAACTTTGCGACTTCGGCAGGATCGACGGTTGTCATGGGTACGGCCTTTGCATTGCCCTTCGACAGCGGGCGGTTTCGCCGATATATAGGGCAGTGATGGATCAAAGATCAGGTCAAAAGAGCGCAGTCGACTTTCTTTACCCGCCGATCGACCCCTTCGATCAGCGGGTCATCGACATGGGCGATGGCCACAAGGTCTATATGGAACAATGCGGCCGGCCCGATGGCATCCCGGTCTTCGTGTTCCACGGCGGTCCGGGGGGCGGCTGCTCGCCTGCGATGCGGCGCTATTTCGACCCGGAAGTGTACCGGGTGATCCTGTTTGACCAGCGCGGCTGTGGCCGGTCGCGCCCGCATGCCAGCATCATCGCCAACACCACCTGGCATCTGATCGAAGATGTCGAAGTGATCCGCAAGGCGCTGGGCATCGACCGCTTCATCGCCTTTGGCGGCAGCTGGGGCGCGACCCTGGCGCTGATCTATGCCCTCACCTATCCCCAACGTGTGCTGCACCTTACGCTGCGCGGCGTGTTCCTGATGACCCGGGCCGAGCTGAAGTGGTTCTACGGCGGCGGGGCGGGGGCGTTTTTTCCTGACATCTGGGGCCGGTTCGTTGCCGCGATCCCGGCGCCCGAGCGTGGCAATCTGATCGACGCCTATCACCGCCGCCTGTTTTCTGGCAACCTGATGGAGGAAGGGCGGTTTGGCCGCATCTGGGCCAACTGGGAAAACGCATTGGCCTCGATCCACCATGAGCGACCTCTGGGGGAAAGCCCGTCCGACTATGCGCGCGCCTTTGCCCGGCTGGAAAACCACTATTTCTACAACGGTGGATTCCTGCAAAGCGACGGCTGGATCCTGCAGGAAAGAAGGCGGATCGAGCATATCCCCGCCACCATCGTCCAGGGCCGCTATGACATGATCTGCCCGCCAGTGTCGGCCTGGAACCTTGCGGATGGCTGGCAGAAGTGTGAGCTGCGGATGATCCCTCTGGCCGGACACGCCTTGTCCGAACCCGGGATCAGCGAGGCACTGGTCAGGACGATGGACGGGCTGCGCAAGGGGTTTGCATGAACGACATGCTGCGCACGGCCTGGGCCAAGGTTCATCCGACCCTGAACGCCTGGCAACAGCTTGGCCGCCAAGACCATGGCAGCGTCGGGCGGCCGTTGGTCCAAAACCTGGGTTGGCGGGGGATTGGTCGTCCCTGACGTTCGGTCCAAAGGTCAGATTGCCCGGAGCGGATAGGTTTCCACCCCGGGCAGTCCCATCAGTTGGATATGCGCAGGTCAGGATTGCGACCGGGCAGGGCAAGCGCCGCTTCGACGCCCGCGTCGGTGACCATGGAATCATAGGCGGAAATGTAGTCCACCGTCGCCATTCCAGCCAGCACCAGCAGCCCGGCATCGGTAACGGCCGTGCGGTCGATCTGCAGATTGCGCAGCACCGTGGCCGTGGTCAGCGAGGACAGGCCCGCATCGGTTACGGCGGTTTCCCCCAGCCAAAGCGTCTTGAGCGCCGGATGTCCGGCAAAGGCCGCCAGTCCGCTATCGGTCACGCCGGTCTTGTTTAGGTAAAGCGTGTCAAGCTTGGGCAGTTTGGCCAGTTCCGGCAGGGCGGCGTCGGTGATCTGGGTATACCAGGCAAAAACCCATTCCAGCGACGGGATGGCCGCCAGATGAACCATGCCCGCATCGGTCACAGGGGCATTCATCATGCCGATTTCGCGCAAGGCAGTCAGGCCCGCCAGATCGGCAAAGCCGCTGCCTGTGATCGGGGTGTCACCGATCTGCAGCGACGTCAGCGCCGCAAGTTTCCCGACCGAGACCAGTCCCGCATCGGTAACCTTGGTCCGACCAAGGGACAGACGCGACAGCGCCGGATGCCCTTCCAGCGCCACAAGCCCCGCGTCAGTGATCGACGTGGCATCCAGCGACAGCTGGGTCAGCCCGGCATGGGCGGCCAGAAGCGGTAGTGCTGCGTCGGTGATGCCTTCGTTCATCGTCAGGTCAATCGAGGTCAGCCCGGTCACATCCGACAAGGCGGCGATATGGGCGTCAGTGACGTTCGCAACCCGCAGCGACAGATTCCAAAGGCCCGGAATCTCGGACAACCGGTCAAAGGCGGCGGGCGAAAGCATGGTGCCGTCCAGCGACAGATAGCCAAGCTTGGGCAGCATCGTCAAAAGCGCGATGTCCGCGTCGGTCAGCAGTTTCTGCGCATCGTTGGAGAAGGACATGCTTTGAATTTCAGCCAAGGCTGCCGCGTCAAGCGGGGCATTGTTGTAGGTCTGGCCAAGTTCGTTCAGACGGGCGACAGCCTCGTCCACGGTTTGTGCATGGGCCATGGGGGACAGCAAATAAACTGCGGCAATCTGTGCCAGCAGAATGGTACGAAACATCAAATTTTCCCTTCAAAATAAGTGCGCGGGCTTGATTCCCAGCGGGCGCAGATTGCGACAAGGCCCGCCACGGGGCAAGTAGGGGCTTTTCCCTACCAACCCAAAATCCAGGTACAGATGGCAAGGTCCGTCAGGCCGGAGCGGTCAACCGATCAGACCCCTGACGCCCCCGGTCTGGCCCCGGTCCAGCAAGAGATGATCGATCAGCACCAGCGCCAGCATCGCCTCGCCCACCGGGACGGCGCGGATGCCGACGCAAGGATCGTGGCGACCCTTGGTGATCAGATCAACCTCGCGACCATCTGCGGTCACCGTCTGTCGCGGTGTCAGGATGCTGGAGGTCGGCTTGACCGCGAAACGGCACACCACCGGCTGACCCGAGGATATCCCCCCAAGGATCCCGCCGGCGTGGTTGCTCAGGAACTCTGGCCCCGCCGGACCCATGCGGATTTCGTCAGCGTTTTCCACCCCGGTCAGGGCAGCAGCGGCCATGCCATCGCCAATCTCTACCCCTTTGACTGCGTTGATCGACATCATCGCTGCGGCGATATCACTGTCGAGTTTGCCGTAAAGCGGTGCCCCCAGCCCCGCAGGCACGCCGGTCGCCACCACCTCAATCACCGCCCCGACCGAGTTGTGGGAAAGCCGCAAGCCGTCCAGATATTCGGCCCATTCGGCAGCAGCCACCGGGTCGGGGCACCAGAACGGGTTGCGATCCACCTCGGCGAGGTCAAGGCGGGTCCGGTCGATGCCCCTTTGCCCCATCTGCACCATGTAGCCGCTGATCCGCAGGTCCGGGGCCAAAGCGGCCAAAGCCACCCGCGCCACCCCGCCCGCCGCCACCCGCGCCGCCGTTTCCCGCGCGCTGGACCGCCCGCCGCCACGATAGTCGCGGACCCCGTATTTCTGGTGATAGGTGATGTCGGCATGGCCCGGCCGGAAGGACTGGGCGATATCGCCGTAATCCTTGGACCGCTGGTCGGTATTCTCAATCATCAACTGGATCGGTGCCCCGGTGGTCTGCCCTTCAAATACGCCTGACAGGATGCGGACCTGATCGGCCTCTTGCCGCTGGGTGGTGAATTTCGATTGGCCGGGCTTTCGGCGGTCCAGCCAGGGCTGGATGTCGGTCTCGCTTAGCGCCAATCCGGGGGGGCAGCCATCAACGGTGCAGCCGATGGCCGGCCCATGGCTTTCGCCCCAGGTGGTGACGCGAAAGAGGTGGCCAAAGGTGTTCAGGCTCATCACGGGGCTCCGCTGTTGCAGATTTGGCATAGCGGGCGGCGATAGCGGGGTGCAAGCCCCCATTCCTTTGGCAAAAGTGGCAAGGGGGTTGAATCCGCAACAACTGGTCCCAAATAGCGATGGCGGGCCGGGCCCCTCTGACGATGCCAGTTCGTGGCACTCGTGATGTCGGACCGCATCGAGAAATCACGCTCGATGTCATGCCCGGCACGGTTCGTCCTGCGACACTGACCTCTCGATGCGCAAATGAGAGGCTGACGCTGATGGATTTTCTGTTCGAATTGTTTCTCTCCAAGCCGATTTGGCTGTGGCTGATGTTTGTGGCCATTGTGGTCACGCTGATGGTTTTTGACCTTGGCGTGCTGCACAAGGACGATCACGAGCTTGGGGTTGCCGAAAGCCTGAAGTTGTCGGCCTTCTACATCGCCATCGCCATCGCCTTTGGCGGTTACATCTGGTGGGCTTGGGCGAACGGCACGCTGGTCACCAGTGACGGCACCAACCCGGTGGCGGCCTATTTCCAGGGCTATATCATCGAGAAAGTGCTCTCGATCGACAACGTCTTCGTCATCTCGCTGATCTTCGGCTATTTCGCCATTCCGCGGAAATACCAGTACCGTGCGCTGGTCTGGGGCATCATCGGTGTGATCATCCTGCGCGGCATCATGATCGCGATTGGCGCGGAACTGATCTCGAACTACGCTTGGGTCACGCTGGTCTTTGCCGCTTTCCTGGCCTTTACCGGCATCAAGATGCTGCTGGTTTCCGAAGGCGACACCGATGTGTCGAAGAACCCGGTGGTCAGGCTGACGGCCAAGTACATGAACGTCACTAAGGAACTGCACGGTCAGAAGTTCTTTGTGCGCCAGCCGCACCCGACCACGGGCAAGCTGGTGACCTTTGCGACGCCCCTCTTTGTAGCGCTGATCGTGATCAACTTTGCCGATCTGATCTTTGCGGTCGATTCCGTGCCCGCGATCTTCCTGATCACCACCGACACGTTCATCGTCTACACCGCCAACATCATGGCGATCCTCGGTCTGCGGGCGCTCTACTTTGCGCTGGCGGCCCTGGTGCACCGCTTCCACTATCTGAAATATGCGCTGGCGGTGGTGCTGATCTTTATCGGGCTGAAGGGGTTCTACAGCTATTTCTTCGGCAAATTCGACCCCTACCTGTCGCTGGCCATCACCATCGGCATCATCGTGGCTGGCATCGTCTATTCCTTGTGGAAGACCAAGGATCACCCGACCGAGGCTTAAGCCCACACCCCAAGCCCTGCGGATCGCCGCTACGGTCGGCGATCCGCACCTTACATGCGGCCCGGTGGCGGGTAGGGATTAGCGTTTTGGCCCCTTGGGTGGCACAAAGCGGCGCGATGGGTCCTTGGCATCCGACTTGGGCGCTTCCGGGCGGGGCTTTGCCGCTTTGTCATAGACCCGCTTGCCACCTGTGCCTTCGGGCCGGGCAGGGCCTTCGCGTTTGGCAAAGGGGCGTGCGGCGTCGCCTTTTGGCACATAGGTCTTCTTTGCCGGACGCTCGGCCCCATCGCGAGGTGCGGCGTCGCGCGGTGCAGCGCGGTCAAACTTGGGCTTGAAGCCCGCCCCGTCCGAAGCATGCGACTTGTAACCCGCCGCCCGCGCCGGTTTGCCCGCTGCCGGACCCCCCTGGCTTTTGTACCCGGCCGAGCGTGGAGCCGGTTTGTCGTCCGGGGTCCAGCGTGGCTTGCGCGGCTGGTCGCCCGCCTCGGCACGCGGGGCCGGGGCGGCGTCGCGCTTGGCATAGGCAGGCCGGGGACGGTCGCCGTCATCGCGCTTTGCATAGGCGGGACGCGGGCTGTCGCCATCGTCGCGCTTGGCATAGGGTTTCGCGGCGGGTTTGTCCTGCCATGCCGGTTTGACCGCGCGCGGGGCGGGGCTGTCTTCGCGGCGGACGTAGGGCTTTTTCACCGGGAGAGGCCGGTCGTTGTCGTCTTCGACAACGCGGGGCGGCTTGGGCGTGTAGGCAGGTTTTTCGCGCCGCTCGAACTTGGCGGCGGGTCGGACTGCGGTTTGGGGGCTGTCAAGATCGGGGTTGCCCTCGATCCGGACCATCATGAGGTCGCGGTCAAGGTCAACCGACGCGCCGAACTTGGCCGCCACGCCCTCGGCGATCTGGACGAAGGTTTCATCCTCACGCACGCGGATGGCACCGATACTGTCCTTGGCAATGCCGCCCGCGTCGCAGATTTTCGGCAGAAGCCAGCGCGCCTCGGCGCGACCGGCGCGCCCGACTGACAGCCGGAACCAGACCGAGGGGCCGAATTCTCCGCGTTCGCGCGGGGCCGAAGGGGTGGGCATCGCGGTATCAGTCGACAGCACCTCGGGGGCAGAGCGGCCTTCACGCCACAGCCGCACAAAGGCGGCAGCCAACGATTGCGGGCCGAACTGGTCCAGCAACTGGTCCGCGATGGCTGCATCTTCACCGATCGGGGTGTGCAAGGCGGGATGTTCCAGGATGCGCTGGTCATCCTTGGCCTGCACGTCATCCGCGCCAGGGGCGGGGCCCCATTCGGCGGTGACGCGCGCGCCAGCCAGCAGGCGCTGGGCCTTCTTGAACTCGGCCGGCACCACGATCAGCGCCGACACACCCTTGCGCCCCGCCCGCCCGGTCCGACCCGACCGGTGCAGCAGCGTCTCTGAGTTCGAGGGCAGATCAGCGTGGATCACCAGCTCCAGCCCCGGCAGGTCAATGCCGCGCGCGGCAACGTCGGTGGCGATGCAGACCCGCGCCCGACCATCGCGAAGGGCTTGCAGCGCATGCGTGCGTTCCTGCTGGCTAAGCTCACCCGACAGCGCCACGACCTGAAAGCCCCGGTTGCCCATGCGGGCCATCAGGTGGTTCACGTTCACGCGGGTCTTGCAGAACACGATGGCGGTTTGCGCCTCGTGATAGCGCAGGATGTTGAAAATCGCATGCTCACGGTCGCGGACGGTGACGCTGAAGGCGCGGTATTCGATGTCGACGTGCTGACGCGCCTCGCCCTGGGCCTGGATGCGCAGGGCGTCTTTCTGGAAGGTCCCCGCCAGCTTTTCGATTTCCTTCGGCACGGTGGCCGAAAACATCAGTGTGCGGCGTTCAGGGGGGGCGGCAGCCAGAATGAATTCCAGATCCTCGGCAAAGCCCAGATCCAGCATTTCGTCGGCTTCGTCGAGGACCGCGGCTTGCAGGCCGGAAAGATCAAGGCTGCGCCGTTCGATATGGTCGCGCAAACGACCCGGGGTGCCGACAACGATATGCGCCCCCCGGTCCAGGCTGCGCTTTTCGGTGCGGTAATCCATGCCACCGACACAAGTGGCGATCTTGGCCCCGGCCCCGGCGTAAAGCCATTCAAGTTCCCGCGCGACTTGCAGCGCCAGTTCCCGAGTGGGCGCGATGATCAGCGCAAGCGGGTGATCGGCGTACAAAAGCTGATCCTGCCCGGCCAGAATCTCGGGCGCAATAGCAAGGCCGAAGGCGACGGTCTTGCCCGACCCGGTCTGCGCCGACACCAGCATGTCGCGCCCGGCGACGCCATCGGCAAGGACTGCGTCCTGAACGGCAGTCAAGGCCGCGTAGCCCTTGGCCGCCAAAGCCTGCGCCAGCGGCGCGGCCACGTTTTCAATCGTCATGGATGTCTTTCCAAAGGGGGGGCGGCTTTTGCGCCCGATAAGCCAAACGGCCCCTGTCCCCTTGGCTTGCGGGCTGCCTCGCCCACGTTCCCGGAATCTCGACCGTGCGGCGGACCTATCCGAATTCCTTCCGGCTGTACAGGCCCCCGTCAAAGCAAAAGGCCGCGCCCCATTTCAAGGGTGCGGCCTTTTGATTTGGTGCCCAGAAGAGGACTCGAACCTCCACGCCTTGCAGCGCTGGTACCTGAAACCAGTGCGTCTACCAATTCCGCCATCTGGGCACTGAGCCGCGATCTAAAGGCGACCCTTGGCGAAGTCAACCGGCCTTGCAACAGCGTCCGGCAAAATTTGCCACACCGGTTTTGCCTTGCCGGCCCCCCTGACCGAAGGGTATGCCTCACGCGAGCGCGCCGCCATGTGCGGACATCTTGGGCAGGAGCACGCACATGGACAAACGTGTCACCATCATCGGCGGTTCGGGGTTTGTCGGGCGCTATATCGCGCTGCGGATGGCGCGCGAAGGCTGGCGGGTGCGGGTCGCGGTGCGACGCCCGAACGAGGCCTTGTTCGTGCGACCCTATGGAACGCCGGGTCAGGTCGAGCCGGTGGCCTGCAATATCCGCGACGATGCCAGCCTGCGGTCGGTCCTGAGGGGGGCGGATGCGGTGGTCAACTGCGTCGGCATCCTGAACCGGTCGGGGGCAAACACCTTTGACGCCGTGCAGGCCGAAGGGGCGGGCCGCATCGCCCGCATCGCCGCTGAAACCGGAATTGGCCGGTTGGTGCAACTGTCAGCCATCGGCGCTGATGCCGGGTCGGCAAGCGACTATGCCCGCACCAAGGGTGAAGGCGAGGCGACAGTCCTTGCCGCGTTTCCCAAGGCGGTGATCCTGCGCCCCTCGATCATCTTCGGCACCGAGGACAGCTTTTTCAACCGCTTTGCCGGGATGAGCCGGATGGGTCCGATTCTGCCCGTGGTCGGCGCAGAAACCCGGTTTCAGCCAGTCTACGTCGATGATGTGGCAGCCGCCGCCGTAAAGGCGGTTCTGGGTCAGGCCGCGCCGGGAATCTATGAACTTGGCGGCCCCGAGGTTGACACGTTCCGTGGCCTGATGCGCCGGATGCTGGTTGTGATCCAACGCCAGCGCGCCATCGTAAACGTGCCGTTCTTTTTTGCGCGGATCATGGGCTTTGGCTTTGACGCGCTGCAGTCAATCACGCTGGGGCTGGTCGAGAACAAGATGATCACCCTGGATCAGGTCCGCAATCTGACCCGCGACAACGTCGTGGCACCAGGTGCAAAGGGATTTGCCGAGCTTGGCATCACCCCCACCACGATGGACGCGGTCCTGCCCGAATACCTGTGGCGTTATCGCCCCTCGGGCCAGTTCGCCGCGATCAAGGATTCGGCCAAGAACCTGCGGAAGTCGTAAGGCATGGACACCACCCTGACCGCCGCCCTTCTGGGCCTGCTGGAGGGGGTGACCGAGTTTCTGCCGGTATCCTCGACCGGGCATCTTTTGCTGGCCGGACATTTCCTGGGGTTCGAGTCCAAAGGCAAGACCTTTGAAGTGGTGATCCAGCTTGGCGCGATCCTGGCGCTGACCTCGGTCTATGCGGCGCTGATTTTGGGACTGGTGCTGCGGGCACGGCAGGAAGACGCGGCGCGGCGGGCGCTGGTGTCGGTGCTGCTGGCGTTCCTGCCTGCCGTGATCGTGGGTCTTTTGGCGCATGACTTCATCAAGGGGGTGCTCTTTGAGACCCCGGTGCTGATCGCAGTGATGCTGATCCTGGGTGGTCTGGTGTTGTTGGTCATTGACCGGATCGCCCCGCCCGCTGTCCACCGGGATGCGCTGGCCTTGCCCTTGCGAAAGGCGCTGGCCATCGGCCTGTGTCAATGCCTGGCGATGGTGCCCGGTGTGTCACGGTCGGGGGCGACGATCGTGGGCGCGATGCTGATGGGCGTGGAAAAGCGCGCGGCGGCCGAGTTTTCCTTTCTGCTCAGCCTGCCCACCATGGGGGCGGCGGTGGCCTATGACCTGTTCAAAAGCCGCGATGTCCTTGATTTCGCCGCGATCTGGGAGATTGCGGTCGGCTTTGGCATGGCCTTTGTGACCGCGCTTTTGGTTGTGCGTTGGGTGCTGGGGTTCATCAGCCGCCATGGCTATGCGCTGTTTGGCTGGTGGCGAATCATCGTCGGCAGCGCCGCGCTTGTCGGCCTGGCGCTGGGGTTCTAGGCGTTTTAGGAACACATGCTGACCTAAAATGCTGCCCATCGGACCTTATTCCCGCACAAAGCCAAAATAAATGTCCTTATAGGTCAGTGCTGCTGCCTTTTATTCGTGCGCCGCCCAAGCTACCACCTCGGCAGACAATCAAACCGGCAGAAGGCGCAGTCATGGCCACGCAGAAGATGCTGAAATTCGTGACCTTGGGCAAAGAGACACCCGAAAAGCGCGACGCCTTGGCGCGGGCGCAGGATTTCGGGGAAATCTACCGCGACTATGCCACCCAGAAAGCCGCCGAGCAGGCCAGCCGGTGCAGCCAGTGCGGCGTACCCTACTGCCAGTCGCATTGCCCCTTGCACAACAACATCCCCGACTGGCTGAAGCTGACCGCCGAAGGCCGGTTGCAAGAGGCCTATGAGCTTTCCCAGGCCACCAACACCTTCCCGGAAATCTGCGGCCGCATCTGCCCACAGGACCGGCTGTGCGAAGGCAACTGCGTGATCGAACAGTCCGGCCACGGTACCGTCACCATCGGCGCGGTGGAAAAGTACCTGACCGACACCGCCTGGGAGATGGGCTGGGTCAAGCCGATCCGCCCGCAGGCTGAGCGCCCCGAAAGCGTCGGCATCATCGGCGCGGGGCCAGGGGGCCTTGCGGCGGCAGATGTGCTGCGGCGGCAGGGCGTGCAGGTCACGGTCTACGACCGTTATGACCGGGCGGGTGGCCTCATGACCTACGGCATTCCCGGCTTCAAGCTGGAAAAGCCGGTGGTGATGCAGCGGATCGACCAGTTGCGCGACGCCGGGGTGACCTTTGTCGCCAATTGCAATGTGGGTCAGGACATCCCCTTTGACGCCCTCCGCGCCAAGCACGATGCGCTGCTGATCGCGACTGGCGTTTACAAGTCGCGCGACATCGAAGCCCCGGGCGTTGGGGCCAAGGGGGTGGTCAAGGCGCTGGATTACCTCACAGCCAGCAATCGCCACGGCTTTGGCGATGCGGTGCCGGAGTTTGACAGCGGTGCGCTGAATGCCTCGGGCAAGCGCGTGGTGGTCATCGGTGGCGGCGACACGGCAATGGACTGCGTGCGGACCGCGATCCGGCAGGGGGCGCTGTCGGTCAAATGCCTTTACCGCCGCGACAAGGCGAACATGCCCGGCAGTCAGCGCGAGGTGCAGAACGCTGAGGAAGAAGGGGTGGAGTTCGTCTGGCTTTCCGCCCCCAAGGGGTTCACCGGTGGTACGGTGGTTGACGGCGTGATGGTCCAGAGAATGCGCCTTGGCGCGCCCGATGCCTCAGGTCGCCAGTCGCCCGAGATCATCGAAGGTGCCGACTATGTCGAACCGGCCGATCTGGTGATCCAGGCGCTTGGGTTTGAACCGGAGGCGCTGCCGACCCTCTGGGGCGTGCCGGAACTCGCCGTCACCCGCTGGGGCACGATCAAGGCCGATTTCCGCACCCACGCGACCAGCTTGGCCGGAGTGTATGCGGCAGGCGATATCGTGCGGGGGGCATCTTTGGTGGTCTGGGCGATCCGCGACGGGCGCGAGGCGGCCGAGGCGATTTTGGGGTATCTGGCGCAGGCAAGTGCCGTGGCGGCGGAGTGATCCTTGCGGCTGAAACTTTCCCGGGGCCAAGCAGACTTCAACCCTGCGACCCGTTCAACAGGTGCAATTGCGATGCGGATAGTTCCCGTTATCTTTCTGCTGACAGCCGTGGCCCCCGCCCTCGCCGGGACCTGGACCCCGCCCGAGGGTTGCACCGCCTATCTGACCGTACAGGCCAAGCAATGCCGCGTCTCGCACCACTATACTTGCGCCGGCGATGCCCCGGGGGACCAGTGGCGCGTGGACATGGGCCAGGAGGGGCCGTTCTTCTATTCCCGCATCGACCGTGAGGGGCAATGGCTGGAAAGCTATGACCCGGTCCTGCAGACGCTGGACCCGAACCCTGACGACCCCGCCAGCTTTAGCGCGCTTCTGGCCGAGGGGCTGGACACCTGGGATTTCACGCTGTCCAAAGCAGACGGCACTGGCAGCCGGGCCGCAGGCTATGACCGGCTGACCGGCCAGACGGTGGTGATCGACGGTGTCACGCTGCAACAGACCGAGGTGGAGTTCATTGAATACGACCTCTCCGGGATGGTTTTGCGCCGGTCGCGCGGGAATGAATATGTCAGCCCTGACTGGCGGATGTTCTTTGCCGGGCCGGGCGAAACCGACCTGGGCGAAGGCCAATGGCTGGCGATCGACGGGTCGCCCGTCGATTTCATCTTTCCCGTCGAGGACGGGTTTCTGGCGAGTCAGCCACAGTATGACTGCGATGTGCTGACCGCGTCGCTTGCCGCATGGAGCCTGCGCCATGAGCCTTGAGCGGAAGGGTGGCTGCCTGTGCGGTGCGGTGCGGTTCACAGCCCTGTTGACGGGGACGAGTTTTGGGGTCTGTCATTGCCCGACGTGCCGGAAATGGACCGGCTCGGCCCTGCTGGCGATCACGGTCCCGGTTGCGAACGTGCAGTGGCAAGGGGCAGATCATATCGCCAAGCGGCAATCCTCGGCCTGGGGAGAGCGGGCCTGGTGCGGGGATTGTGGCTCGCATCTGTGGTTTGGCGTGACGTCGCCACCTTCGGGCAATCTTGAACTGCCGATCGGGCTTTTCGACGATGCGAACGGCCTGACGATGACGAATGAGATCTACATCGACCACAAACCCGACAGCTACGCCTATGCGGCGACGGATCGGCACGTTTTGACGCGCGCGCAGTATGTGAAGAAATTCCCGCTGCTGGCCAGTGAACAAGGGGCAAGCCATGACCAACTACGATGACGCCTGGGTGAAGGCCGAAGAAGCCAAGCGTGCCTGGCTGGACGCGAACGGGCTTTTCCGGGCGGAGGATGAACATTCCTCTTGCGGGGTTGGGCTGGTGGTGTCGATCAGCGGCAAGCCCAGCCGCAAGGTGGTGGAAAACGGGATCAACGCGCTCAAGGCGGTGTGGCACCGGGGCGCGGTGGATGCCGATGGCAAGACCGGCGATGGCGCGGGCATCCATGTGCAGATTCCGGTGCGGTTCTTCTATGACCAGATCCGCCGCACCGGGCATGAGCCGGACATGGCCAAGCTGGTGGCGGTGGGGCAGGTCTTTCTGCCGCGCACCGACTTTGGCGCGCAGGAACGCTGCCGGACCATCGTGGAATCCGAGGTCCTGCGCATGGGCCACTATATCTATGGCTGGCGGCATGTGCCGGTGGATGTGTCGGTCCTGGGCGACAAGGCCAACGCGACCCGGCCCGAGATCGAGCAGATTCTGATCCGCTGCGACAAGGACATCGACGCCGAAGCCTTTGAGCGGGAGCTTTACATCATCCGTCGCCGGATCGAAAAAGCGGCGACGGCGGCAGGCATTCAGGGGATGTATCTGTGCAGCCTGTCGTGCCGGTCGATCATCTACAAGGGCATGATGCTGGCCGAGCAGGTCGCGACCTTCTACCCCGACCTGATGGATCACCGGTTCGAGAGTGCCTTTGCGATCTATCACCAGCGCTATTCCACCAACACCTTTCCTCAGTGGTGGCTGGCCCAGCCTTTCCGCATGCTGGCCCACAACGGTGAGATCAACACGCTGAAGGGCAACGTCAACTGGATGAAGTCGCACGAAATCCGCATGGCTTCTGCCAACTTTGGCGACGCAGCCGAGGATATCAAGCCGATCATCCCGGGGGGAACCTCGGACAGTGGCGCGCTGGATGCAGTGTTCGAAGTGCTGGTGCGGTCGGGCCGCTCTGCCCCCATGGCCAAGACCATGCTGGTGCCCGAGGCCTGGTCGAAGCAGACGGTGAACATGCCGCGCGCCTGGGCTGACATGTATTCCTACTGCAACTCGGTGATCGAGCCGTGGGATGGACCGGCGGCGCTGGCCATGACCGATGGCCGGTGGGTATGTGGGGGCCTGGACCGCAATGGTCTGCGGCCGATGCGGTATGTGGTCACGGGCGACGGTTTGCTGATCGCGGGGTCAGAAGCCGGGATGGTGCCGGTCGATGAAAGCACGATCCGCGAAAAGGGTGCCTTGGGGCCGGGGCAGATGATCGCCGTCGATATGGAGGCGGGCAAGCTGTACCACGACGTCGAAATGAAAGACAAACTTAGCCAGGCTCAGCCCTATGGCGACTGGGTCGGCAAGATCGTCGATCTGAACGTGCTGTTGCGGGATGTGCCGGAAACCCAGACCTTCACCGGGGCCGATCTGCGAAAGCGCCAGATCGCTGCCGGTTTCACGCTGGAGGAGTTAGAGCAGGTTCTGGCCCCGATGGCCGAGCACGGCAAGGAAATGGTCGCCTCGATGGGCGATGACACACCGCCTGCGGTCTTGTCGAACGTCTACCGCCCGCTGTCGCATTACTTCCGCCAGAACTTCAGCCAGGTGACGAACCCACCGATCGACAGCCTTCGCGAAGGCCGGGTGATGTCGTTGAAAACCCGGTTTGGCAACCTCCGCAACGTGCTGGACGAAAACAACAGCCAGACGGAAATCCTGGTCCTGGAAAGCCCCTTCATCGCGAACCGTGAATTCGACGTGATGGTCGAGCGGTTCGGCGATCAGGTGGCCTTCATCGACTGCACCTTCCCGGTGGGCGAGGGGCTTGATGACTTGCGCCACGGGTTGGAGCGGATCAGGGCCGAGGCAGAGGATGCCGTGCGGTCGGGTGCTGGGCAGTTGGTGCTTACGGATGAGCATCAGGGGCCTGGGGCGGTTGGGATGCCGATGATCCTGGCCACCTCGGCGGTCCATTCCTGGCTGACGCGCAAGGGGCTGCGGACCTTCTGCAGCATCAACGTGCGGTCGGCGGAATGCATTGACCCGCATTACTTTGCCGTGCTGATCGGCTGCGGGGCAACGACGGTGAACCCCTACCTTGCACAGGACAGTCTGGCAGATCGGATTGACCGGGGTCTCCTCGACGGGCCGTTGACCGATGCCATGCGGCGGTACCGTGATGCGATTGATGCGGGTCTGTTGAAGATCATGTCGAAGATGGGAATCTCGGTGATCTCCTCCTATCGCGGCGGTCTGAACTTTGAGGCGGTGGGTCTAAGCCGCGCGATGGTGGCGGAATATTTCCCCGGCATGCAAAGCCGCATTTCGGGCATTGGCCTGACCGGCGTCGAACAAAAGCTGGAAGAGGTTCACGCCAAGGGCTGGCTGGGCGGCGCGGACGTGCTGCCCATCGGCGGCTTTTACAAGGCGCGGCGTTCAGGCGAAAAGCACGCCTGGGAGGCGCAGACGATGCACATGCTGCAATCGGCCTGCGACCGGGCCAGCTATGACCTTTGGAAGCAGTACTCGGCCGCGATGCGGGCCAACCCGCCGATCCATCTGCGCGACCTTCTCGACATCAAGACGCTTGGCAAGCCAGTGCCGATTGAGGAGGTGGAGTCGATCACCTCGATCCGCAAGCGGTTCGTGACTCCGGGCATGTCGCTGGGGGCGCTGAGCCCTGAGGCGCACAAGACGCTGAACGTGGCGATGAACCGGATCGGAGCGAAGTCGGACTCGGGCGAGGGTGGCGAAGACCCGGCGCATTTCGTGCCGGAACCAAACGGCGATAACCCATCCGCCAAGATCAAGCAGGTCGCCTCCGGGCGCTTTGGTGTGACGGCGGAATATCTGAACGCCTGCGAGGAGCTTGAGATCAAGGTCGCCCAGGGGGCCAAGCCCGGTGAGGGTGGCCAACTGCCGGGGATGAAGGTCACGGCGCTGATTGCCCGCCTGCGGCACAGCACTCCGGGGGTGACGCTGATTTCCCCGCCGCCGCACCACGACATCTACTCCATCGAGGACCTCGCGCAGCTGATCTATGACCTGAAGCAGATCAACCCGCGTGCCAAGGTGACGGTGAAACTGGTGTCGTCCAGCGGTGTGGGGACCATCGCGGCGGGCGTGGCGAAGGCCAAGGCCGACGTGATCCTGATCTCGGGCCATAACGGCGGCACGGGGGCTTCGCCTGCGACAAGCATCAAATACGCGGGCCTCCCCTGGGAAATGGGCCTGACCGAGGCGCATCAGGTCCTTGCCATGAACAACCTGCGTGAGCGGGTGACCCTGCGCACCGATGGCGGTCTGCGAACCGGGCGGGATATCGTCATGGCGGCCATGCTGGGGGCCGAGGAATACGGCATCGGCACCGCCGCCCTGATCGCGATGGGCTGCATCATGGTGCGACAGTGCCAAAGCAACACCTGCCCGGTCGGCGTCTGTACGCAGAACGAAGCGCTGCGGCAGAAGTTCACCGGGTCGGCGGAAAAGGTGGTGAACCTGATCACCTTCTACGCCCAGGAAGTGCGGGAAATCCTTGCCAGTATTGGCGCGCGGTCGATGGATGAGATCATCGGGCGGGCCGACCTTCTGACCCAGGTCAGCCGTGGTGCGGCGAACCTTGATGACCTTGACCTGAACCCCCTCCTGATCAACGTCGATGGGGCGCGGGCGATCACCTATGACCGCACCAAGCCGCGCAACGCCGTGCCGGACACGCTGGACGCCGAAATCATCAAGGACGGCCACCGCTTCTTTGAAGACGGCGAAAAGATGCAGCTTTCCTATGCCGTCAGGAACACGCATCGCACCATCGGCACCCGGGCCTCCAGCCATATCGTCAAAAAGTTCGGGATGCGCAACGCGCTGCAGCCCGACCATCTGACGGTCAAGCTGACGGGGTCCTGCGGGCAATCCCTGGGGGCGTTTTCGGTCAAGGGCCTGAAGCTGGAGGTGCAGGGCGACGCCAACGACTATGTCGGCAAGGGTCTGAGCGGGGGGACAATCACCGTTCGGCCGTTGATGGCCTCACCCCTCAAGGCCGAGGAGAACACGATCATCGGCAACACCGTGCTTTACGGGGCAACCGACGGCTTCCTGTTTGCCTCCGGGCGGGCAGGAGAGCGGTTCGCGGTGCGCAACAGCGGTGCCAACGTGGTGGTAGAGGGCTGCGGCTCGAACGGATGTGAATACATGACCGGCGGTGTCGCCGTGATCCTGGGCCGGATCGGCGCAAACTTTGGGGCGGGCATGACCGGGGGCATGGCCTATGTCTACGATCCAGATGGTGTGGCCCAAGATTTCATGAACCCGGAATTCATCTGGGTCGGCCCGGTTGGTCATCCGCATTGGGAACTGCAACTGAAGACCCTGATCACCCGGCATCACCTGGAAACCGGCAGCCAGATCGCCGATCGCATCCTGACCAACTGGGACAGCGAGAGGCACCGCTTCGTGCAGGTCTGCCCGCAAGAGATGTTGTCCCGCCTGCCCCATCCGCTTGACGATGTGGCAAGAAAGGTGCCGGCGGAATAGTCCCGGGAAAGTCGGTCGAACTGTCGCAAGACCCTTGTGCCAGCGCTGGACAGCCGGGCAAGATGTCGGCGCGCTGACGTATGGGGATGGGTGCAATGTCCGACCTGATGATTGCGGTCTTTCGCACCCCGGCGGCTGCCCGATCGGCCGCCGAGGCGCTGGCCGCCTTGCAAGACACCGCCGGGGTCGAGTCAGAAGACATCGCCGTTGTCCTGCGCAGCACCGATGGCAGCGTCGCGCTTGATCTCTTGACCCGGCGGGACACCGGCAAGCCCCTTGGTGGCGGCCGTTGGGGGGCCACCATCGCGCTGTTATTTCTGGACGGGGCTTTGGGTCAGCCCGCCGTGGTCGTGAACGCAGGTCTTGACCCCCGCTTTGTCAGCCAGCTTCCCGCGACGCTGGACAATGGCGCTGCCGCGATCGTGTTCCGGGCGCGCAAGCTGGGGGTCGACCGGGTGGTTGCGACTTTGTCCACGCGGCCCGGGTATCTGGAGGCGATCCATACCCGGATGACCGCCGCCACCGAAACTGCTTTGCTTGCCGTGCATGATGCGCTGCCCCAAAGGGTTGCGGCGCTGAATATGCAAGAGGCCGGGCGCTGAGGCGACGGCAGGCTTGACGGCGCGGCAAGGGCTGCGTCTAAGGTCGCGCATGAGTGATGATCCCACCGAAACCGCGGACCAAAAGCCCGCCGCCGCGCCACGCAAGCGCAAGCCAAAGCCGGTCGCCGAGATCGTGCCGCCGGTCACGCGCCCGCGCTGGCGGATTGTGCTGGCTTTTGCCCTGCTTTGGGTCCGGCGTGGTCTGGTCGGGGTGGCGGGGTTCTATGCCCTGCTGATCCTGCTCTTCAGCTTTCTGCCGCCACCGATCAACCTTTACCAGATCAGCGAGGCCTGGCGTCTGGGGGGTATCGACAAGGACTGGGTGTCCTGGGACGAGATTGCCCCAGTGATGGGCCGGTCGGCCGTCGCGGCCGAGGATGCGAATTTCTGCAACCACTGGGGCTTTGACATGGCCGCGATCCGGCTGGCCATCGCCGAGGGCAGCAACCGGGGTGCCAGCACGATCAGCCAGCAACTGGTTAAGAACGTGTTTCTCTGGCATGGTCGAAGCTGGCTGCGCAAAGCGATGGAGGGGGTGCTGACCCCTGTTGTCGAGCTTGTCTGGTCCAAGCAACGCATGCTGGAGGTTTATCTGAACGTGGCCGAGTTCGACGAAGGCGTGTTTGGCGTGCAGGCAGCGGCACAGCATCATTTCGGGGTGGATGCCAAGGACCTGACCGCGCTGCAGGCGGCACGGCTGGCGGCGGTCTTGCCCGACCCCAAGGGTCGCAGCGCGGTTGACCCCTCCAGCTTTGTACGCGAACGGACCCGCAGCATCATCTCGGGGGCGGAAACCATAGCGGCGGATGGACGCTCTGCCTGTTTTGAGGGGTAGCTCCGTGCCGGGGATTGAATTTGGCGCCGGGCGGGGCGAACATTTGCAGCGACCGGAGGCCGAACCCGAATGAACCGCGCCAGCAACCGTTTGTATCACGTCCCGCTGTCCCCCTTTTGCCGCAAGGTGCGACTGACGCTGGCGGAAAAGAAGATCGAGGTGGAGCTGGTCGAGGAACGGTACTGGGAGCCCTCGCCCGATTTTCTGCGCCGCAATCCGGCCGGGAAAGTGCCGGTTCTAAAGCTGGGTGCCCGCACGCTAAGCGAAAGCCAGGCGATCTGCGAATATCTGGAAGAGGTGGTGCCCGAACCGCCCTTGATGCCAAGGGATGCCGATGGCCGGTTCGAGGTGCGAAGGCTCTGCGCCTGGTTCGATGACAAGTTCCACCATGAGGTGACCTCGAAGCTCTTGTATGAGCGGGTGAACAAGAAGATTTCCGGTCAGGGCTATCCCGACAGCAAGAACGTCAAGCTGGGCTCGGCCCGAATCAAGTATCACCTTGACTATATGGCCTGGCTGTTGGACCAGCGGCGCTGGCTGGCGGGCGATGCGATGAGCCTGGCCGATTTCACCGCCGCAGCGCATTTAAGCTGTCTGGATTACATCAGCGATGTCGACTGGAACCGGCATGCGGTGCTGAAGGACTGGTATGCCAAGATCAAGTCGAGGCCCAGTTTCCGGCCCTTGCTGGCCGACCAGATCAGTGGCTTTCCACCGGCAGCGCATTATGCCGATCTGGATTTCTGAACCCCGCCGGCAGACGGGGGCCAGCCCCCGCACCCCCGGAGTATTTGTTCAAAGAGCAAATGCATGACGTTGGACGGGCTGAAAGGCCGCCTTGTCGCACGGGCCCAGGAAGAGGGGTTTTCCAAGGCAGGGGTCTGTCGTCCGGATGCGGTACCCGAGGCGGCGGGGCGGCTGCGGGCGTTTCTGGCAGCAGAGCGGCATGGACAGATGGGCTGGATGGCCGAGCGGGAGGCCTGGCGGGGCAATCCGGCGGCGCTGTGGCCCCAGGCGCGGTCAGTGCTGATGCTGGCCGAGGCCTATACCCCCGAGGGTGACCCGATGGCGGGGTTGTCGGCGCGGGACCGGGGGGTGGTCAGCGTTTACGCGCAAGGCAAGGATTATCATGATCTGGTCAAGCGGCGGCTCAAGCGGCTGGGGCGTTGGTTGATCGATCAGGGGGGCGGCGAGATTAAGGTCTTTGTCGATACCGCCCCGGTGATGGAAAAACCCCTGGCGCAGGCGGCGGGCCTCGGCTGGCAGGGCAAGCATACCAACCTTCTGGGCCGCGATCTGGGGAACTGGGTGTTTCTGGGCGCGATCTTTACCACGCTGGAGCTGGAGCCGGATGTGGCCGAGGTTGACCATTGCGGCTCTTGCAGGGCCTGTCTGGATGTCTGCCCGACGGCGGCTTTCCCCGCGCCCTATCAGCTGGATGCGCGGCGCTGCATTTCCTATCTGACCATTGAACACAAGGGGCCGGTAGCGCCTGAGTTGCGGGGGCTGATGGGCAACCGGATCTATGGCTGTGACGATTGTCTGGCGGTTTGTCCCTGGAACAAGTTTGCCGTGGCGGCGACCGAGATGGGCTATCAGCCGCGGGTGGGTCTGCCCGAACTGGCGGACCTGGCGGTGCTGGACGACGCTGGCTTTCGCGCGCGCTTCGCGGGCAGTCCGATCAAGCGGATCGGGCGCGACAGGTTTGTGCGCAACGTGCTTTATGCGATAGGCAATTCCAGCCAGCCCGGGTTGCTTGCCGTGGCGGCGGGGCTTCAATCTGACCCGGACGCTGCGGTGGCTGATGCCGCGCGCTGGGCGGTGGAACGACTGACAGGGGAGTAGGAATATGGACCGGCTTAAGGGCAAGACCGCGATCATCTCGGGTGGGGCGACGGGAATGGGGGCAGCCTCGGCGCGGCTCTTCGCGGCTGAAGGGGCGGCGGTCGGGGTGATCGACCGCAATGCCGCCGCGGGTGAGGCGCTGGTGGAGGAGTTGCGGGCTGCCGGACACCGGGCACATTTCGCTGCCGCCGATGTTTCCCGCAAGGCCGATGTCGATGCCGCCGTGGCCAGCGTGCTGGAGGCCCTTGGCCCGGTGAATGTGCTTTTCAACCACGCAGGCACCATCGTCATCAAGCCGTTCCTTGAAACCGATGAGGCCGACTGGGACATGCTTTTCGATGTGAACGTCAAGTCGATGTATCTGATGACCCGCGCGGTCCTGCCGCAGATGCTGGCGGCGGGCGGCGGCGCCATCGTCTGCACCTCGTCGATCAGCGCGGTTTATGCCACCCCGAACGAGGTTCTTTATGATGCGACCAAGGGTGCCTGCCACATGTTCGCCCGGGCCATCGCGGTTGAATTCCGCGACCAGGGCATTCGCTGCAACGCCGTCTGCCCCGGCTTTATCGAAACCCCGCATGGCAATCGTGAGGTTGAGGGGCTGAGCGCCCTTGGCGTCGATGTGTCGGATGCCGCGATCCGGGCGGCGCAGGGGCGGATGGGCCGACCCGAGGATGTGGCGCGGGCGGCACTTTACCTCGCGTCGGACGAGGCGGAGTTCGTGAATGGCGTGCAGCTTTTCGTCGACAACGGCTTTTCGGCGGTGTGACGCAAGACAGTAGCAACAAACCCGTCGACAAACCCGGCGCTGCCGTTATGGATGCAAGGCAAAGAGGCGTGGAGACGTGATCTTGGGTATCTGGGCAGGCAAGAAGATTGTGGTGGCGGGTGGCGCGGGCTTTATCGGCACGCATCTGACCCGCGCCCTGATGTCTGAAGGGGCCGAGGTTGCGATTGTCGACAACCTTTCCACCGGCAGCGCCGGTCGGACGGCGGCACCGGTGACCGTTGCAGACATCGCCACCCTGGACCGGCTGCCTTTGGCGGCGGATGTGGTGTTCAACCTGGCTTGCCCTGCCTCGCCCCGCGCCTATCAGGCTGATCCGGTGCAGACCTGGCGCACCTCGGTCATGGGGACCTGGACGCTGGCGCATCTGGCACTGGCGGCGGGGGCGCGGATCTTGCAGGCCTCTACCTCTGAGGTCTACGGCGACCCGCTGGTTCATCCGCAGACCGAGGACTATTCGGGCAACGTCGCCCTGACCGGCCCCCGCGCCTGCTATGATGAGGGCAAGCGGGCGGCCGAGGTGCTGCTTTACGACCTTGCGCAGACCAGGGGTCTGGATATCCGGGTGGCGCGGATCTTCAACACCTATGGTCCGGGCATGGCGCAGGGGGATGGTCGCGCGCTGCCAGCATTTTTCGAGGCGGCTGCGGCGGGTGAGCCTTTGCGGCTGGAAGGCGGCGGCGGTCAGACCCGCAGCTTTTGCCATGTGGATGACATGGTGCGCGGCCTGATGGCGCTGGCGCTGTGCGACGCCGCGCGGGGCATTCCGGTCAACCTTGGCAATCCCGATGAACGCACGATCCGTGAGGCAGCGGAAACGGTGGTCCGACTGACCACGAGCCGGTCCCCGCTGGTCGAGGTGGCCGCAGCCGAGAATGATCCCCGCCGTCGCTGCCCCGACATCACCCGCGCCCGAAACCTTCTGGGCTGGGAGCCGCAGGTCGGGTTCGAGGCCGGGTTGCGGTCAATGCTGGATGGGCCCGCCTGATCTACCAGCGCAAGAGCCGCGCGCCCAGAAAAGTCGTGATCAGCGTCACCACGGCGATCGCCAGGCCGTACCAGGTGACGTAGAACAGCGGCGAATCCTCGGTGCAGTGCAACGCATAGACCATTGCCGCCAGCCCGCCGCCGCACAGACCGGCAAGACAAGCTGCAAGGCCTGGCACGGTTGTCGCCCCTTGGCGAAGGGCCACCAGGATCAGCGCCACCGGTATCAGCGACAGCAACGGGATCGCGATCAGGCAATTGACGGCAGTCTTGCCGACGATGGCCATTTGCCAGGCCTCGGTCGGGGTGAAGTATCCCGCCCAGATCAGCGCACCCAGCGTGGCAGCCGCGATGCCGGTCAACGGCCAAAGCTGCGCCAGACGCGCGCCCTCTGGTCGGGCCACGACCATGCACAGCCGACCGGCAACCAGCATCAGGCTGCCGGACAGCAGGAACCGCATGATCGACAGCGGATTGGTCATCGCCTGGTCAAGATCAGCCCTGATCCCCAGCAGCAGCCACAACAGCCCCAGACACAGGCCAAAAGCTGCAACCAGACCGCCGACCAGAAACAAGGCCGGACCGTGGTCAACCTTGGCATCTGCGGCCAGAGCCCTGATAAGGGTATCTGTCTTCATTCTACATGCCTTTCGCGCAGGGCCGCCAAAGCCTTTAGGGCGCGATGCAAGGCAACCCGCACCGCCCCTTCGGTCATCCCCAGGGTCTGTCCGGTCTCGGCGACCGTGGCCCCGTTGATGCCGATCATCCGGACGATGGTGGCGGACCGGTCGCCCAGCATGCCGATCAGTTTGGCCATATCCGCAGCCTCGGTCGGGTCAGGGCCGGCATCTGCGACAAGATCGGCCGAAAAATCCTCGATGGGCAGGTCGATCCGGCGGCCACGCGCGCGGAAGGCGTCTATCACCTTGTAGCGGGTGATCGCGTAAAGCCAGGGCCGCACCGGCGCGCCTGCGGTCCAGGTATGACGCTTCAGATGGATCGCCAGCAGCACGTCCTGCACCACATCCTCACAATTTGCATCGCCAAGACCATGGCCCCGCGCGCGCACTATCCCCCGCAAGACCGGCGTCACCGCCAGCAGGAAACGCTGGTAGGAACGGCTGTCCCCCGCATTGGCCGCGGCCAGGAGGCTTTCCCAGTCGTCCGTCTGCAGGTTGCGTTCAGGCTGCATTTCGGAAAGTTTGCCCCAAGTGTTACAAACAACGCTGCACGGTCCGGTTCCTGGCCATACCCGGCGCGCAGACCTCTTGGGATCACCATACCGTGAGCCCGGAAACAAATCCGGCTGTCCCCGCGAACCGGCTTACAACAGTCGAGAGGGCGCGCCAACGCGCAATCGTCGGTGTGAAATCTGCCCCGCTCCTGGGGCGCTTGGTCGGAACGGGTGACACTTTGGAACTGGTCTTTGCCTATCTTGCGGGTCTCTTGACCCTGATCAACCCTTGCGTGCTGCCGGTCTTGCCGATCGTGCTCGCCTCAAGCCTTAACCAAGACCGTCGGGCCCCGGTGGCGCTGGCCGCAGGGCTTAGCGTCGCCTTCGTGGCGCTGGGGGTTGGGGTGTCGGTGCTGGGACCCGCGCTTGGGGTCAATTCCGACACCGTGGCGCGCGGGGCGGCGTTGATGATGGTGGTCTTTGGTCTGGTCATGCTGGTGCCTGCCCTGTCGCGAGGATTTTCCGCCGCGACCGCCGGGTTTGCCAGCCGCGCCGACGCGCAGATCGACACCACGACCGAGCTTGGCCTGGGGGGGCAGTTCCTTTCAGGCGCGTTGCTAGGCGCGGTCTGGAGCCCCTGCATCGGTCCGACTTTGGGTGCCGCGATCGCGCTGGCCTCGACCGGGGAAAGCCTGGGCCGGGCCGGGCTGATCATGATGGCTTTCGCGCTGGGGGTGTCGACGCTGGTCCTTGGGCTGGCCTACGGCGCGAAATCGGTGATCCGGCGGCGGCAAGCCAGCCTTCGCGCCTTTGCCGAACGCGCGCGCCCCGCGATGGGCGTGGCCTTCATTCTGGTTGGGGCCGCGCTGTGGTTCGGCCTCAATCACCTGATCGATGCCTGGCTGATCAATACCCTGCCCAGCTGGCTGATCGACTTTTCCGTAATCCTGTAGTGCAACCCAAAGGACCCCCTCCCATGAACCGTCGTGAGTTTCTTGCCTCTGCCACTGCCTTTTCCCTGATCCCCCTGACCGCCCGCGCCGCCGATCCGAGCGCCGAGCCGGTGCCCTACACCCCCGGCAATGCCGAAGCCGCGATGGATGCGGGGCAGATCGTGTTTCTGGATTTCTGGGCCAGCTGGTGCGGTACCTGTGCCGCCCAGTCCCGTGTCCTGACCGAGCTTAAGGCGGAAAACCCGGCCTATCTGGAAAAGATCGCCTTCTTTGTCGTCGACTGGGACCAGTATGGCACGGGTGAGCTTGCGCAAGCGCTGACCATCCCGCGCCGGTCAACGCTCGTAGTGCTCAAAGGTCGCGAAGAGCTGGGTCGTCTGGTCGCGGGTACCGGCAAGGCCGAGATTCAGGCCCTGCTCGACACCGCGCTCGCCGCGTCGTGATCCAGCGCCCTGAACCGGGGCTTTGACCGGGGCGGGGTGGCTTCCATTGGTACCGAAAGCGGGCGCAACAACCAGGTTGCGCCCGTATCACATTGCACCAGCCACGACAGCGGCACCGTCAGCGCCAGCCCGACCGCCACCGGCACCAGCCAGAGCGACAGCTGCCCCAGCGCGGCACAGGCCAGAAGCGCCAGCCCCAGCCCGGTTTCCACCGCGTGAAACCGGATCAGCGTCGCCAGCCGGGGCTTTTCGGCCAGATGCGGCACCCAGCCGCCATCGATCCCAGCGAGGGTGCGCAAGACGGCCTTGACCTGATGCACCATCAGGGCGGGGGCAATCAGGATCGACAGCACCACCTCCAGCAGCATCGACACCGCCAGGCCGGGCAACCGACGCCAGACCAATCCATAGTCGCAAAGATGCGCCGCAAGCCCAATGAACCGCGGAGCCATCAGCATTGCCCCGACCCCGAAGGCAAGGGCGGCCTGGCTGATCCCGGGCATGTCCGGCCATTTCGGCATAAAGGGGTTCTCGGCGAAAAGATCGGGCATGGCGCTTTGGCCGAGGACAGCCCAAAGCAACAGCAGCGCCAACCACCAGACCGAGGCCAGATAGGCCATCGCGCCCTGCAGAAGATGAAACCGCGAGGCCGGGTGCAGCCCCGGAACCGCCAGAAGCCGCAAGTGCTGCATGTTGCCCTGGCACCAACGGCGGTCGCGGCGGATATGGCCGGGCAGGGTCTCGGGCGTGTCTTCACGGCTTTCGGCGGCCTCGGGCAGCATGCGGACGCCCCAACCGGCGCGGCGGATCAGGGCGGCCTCGACGAAATCATGGCTCAGGATCACGCCGCCACGCGGGGCCGCACCCGGCAGATGCGGCAGACCAGCGCTGGCGGCAAAGGCGCGGGTGCGCACGAGGGCGTTGTGGCCCAGGAAATTGGCATCCGCCCCAGCCCAGACCGCAAAGCCGCGACCAAGGTTGACGCCATACACCTCGGACGCAAAGGACTGCAGCCGTGACCACAAGGTCCGCCCCGGCATGACGCGCGGCAGGCTTTGGATCAGGCCCAGCCCCGGCTCGCAGACCATGGCATCGGCCATGCGCTGCACGCTTTCGGGCGACATGCGGCTGTCGGCATCCAGGATCAGCATGGCGTCAAAGCCGTGCCCTTCCGCCGTGACCCAATCACGGATGTTGCCGGATTTGTAATCGGCGTTCACCGCGCGCCGCCGGTAGGTCAGCGTAAGTCCCGGAAAGTTGCGCCGCGCGGCGGCAACGGCAGCTTCCTCGGCCAGGGCGGCGTCGGGATTGCGGGTGTCCGACAGCACATGCAGCGAAAACCGGTGCCGACCCCGGGCTGAAAGGCCAGACACCAGCGCCAGCGCGTTGCCAATCGTCGCCTCGGGCGGCTCGCCGTACATCGGCAACAGGACCGCGACCGTCAGGCCATGCAGCGCCTGCGCCTGCGGTCTGGCACGCCAGCACAGACCCAGCAGCGCCACGGCGACTGACAGGACCACCCAGTAGAACGCGGCCAGGGTGACCGTGACCAAGGCCCCCTCGGCCAGGCTGATCCCGCCGTCCAGCGCAAACCAGCGCAGGCTGGTCCAGCAGAGCAGCCCGGTCAGGCCCAGGGGAACCGTCAGCGTGACGATCCGCAGGATCCGGGTGCCAAGCGCGGTGCGGATCCCGGGGGCCCTGGGGTCGCGGAACGAAGCGCTCAGGTCCTGGTCGGGCATCGCCAGACGCTCAGGTTCAAGGCTGGACGTGGCTGGAAGGCGCAGATCAAGGCTCATGCGGTCACCCATCGGTTCAGCCAGACTTCGGCGACGCGCTGGCCATTGCGCCACAACTCGGCCCGCAGCTCGGCGCGGGGCGGGTTGCCCTTCAGTGTGAAATCAAGCCGCATGCCCCCGGTTGCCGGGTTCATTTGCAAGACCGGAAAGGTGATCTCACCTGCCGAGGTGGTGACCCGCGGCTCGATCTGCGCCGGGTCAATGCCCAGTGCCGGATGGGGGGCAAAATCAATCGCGAAAAGGCGACCCTCCTCGAACACCCGCGCGCCGGTGCTGGAGGCTACGACCGGGGCGACCACCCCCTCGGCGGGGGCGGTAGCGCACCAGTGCAGGGTCCAGGCGAAAGCATGTTCCTGACCGGCGACCAAAGGCTCGGCCGGGCGCCAGTAGCTTACGATATTGTCGTTGATTTCCTTGTCGGTGGGAATTTCCACCAGCACCACGGCCCCCTTGCCCCAGTCGCCGACCGGTTCCACCCAAAGCGAGGGGCGGCGTTCGTAATGCGCGGCCAGGTCGTCATAGTCGCCGGGCTGGCGGGCGCGCTGCATCAGGCCAAAGCCACGCGGGCTGGTGTCGGCAAAAACGCTCACCTCGACCGCGCTGGGGTTCATCAGGGGCCGCCACAGCATCTCGCCCGCGCCGTTCAGCATCAGAAGGCCGTCGCTGTCATGCACCGCCTTGCGGAAATCGTCAAAGGCGTGCCGGTTGATGTCGCTGAACAGAAACATCGAGGTGCCGGGGGCCAGACCCACCGCGTCAAGCGCAACCCGTGGGAAGAGGCGCGCGCTGACCTCCATCCGGGTGGTGTCGCCCTTGGTGATGCGGAACTGGTAAGCCCCAGCGACCGATGGGCTGTCCATCAGCGCATGAACCACCACGGTTGGTGCGCCGGGATCGGCCGCCTCGATCCAGAATTCGCGGAAGACGGGGAATTCCTCGCCCTTGGTGTCGGCGACGTTCAGCGCCAGCCCGCGGGCCGACAGGCCGTAAGATTGCCCCCGACCGATGGCGCGGAAATAGCTTGCCCCCTGGAACACGGCATATTCCTGAAAGCGGTCCTGAACCTCCAACTCGCCCAGGATGCGAAAGCCGGCAAAGCCGGTGCCAGCCTCAGGCAGGGCAGGGAACTGGTCGGTCATGTCGAAGGTGCGAAGCTCGAACGTGATCGGGCGGGACTGGCCCCCTTCAACCGCGTTCATCGCGATCTTGTCGCGGAAATAAAGGCCCGCGACGAAGAATTCAGCCTGCGCCGCACCCGGCTGACCCCGGTAAAGCGCGTGGCGGGTGTCAAACCATATGTTGCGATAGGCGTCGTAGTTGAGGTTGAGCCAGGCCTGATCCACGGCAGGTGGCGGCTGATAGGCGGCAGCGGCCAGCGCGCGGGCGCGGTCTGCGACCATCTCGGGGGTGAACGCTGTGGCCGGGCCAAGGGACATGCCTTTGACTTCCTCCGCCCCGGCGGGCAGGAAGCCAAGGGCCGAAAGGCCACCAAACAGGGCCAGGCATTGGCGACGGTTGGCGATCATGTCGGCCTCGCTTCTAGGGGGGTGGCAGGGGCAAGGGCGGCGGCGGGGCGCACCGACCAGGGCTGCGATTTGAAATAGGCGGCGACCAGCGCCACGGCGATGATCGCGGCAAAGCCGACCAGATTGATCACCAGCGCCGCCAGCTGCCCACCCCCCATCAGGTCCAGCACCGCGCCAAGGCCGCGTGCCATCACCATCGAGGCGGCAAATACCGCCAGCGACTGCTGCCCCACGCGCGAAATCAGCCCGATCACCCCCGCGAGCCTGCCGGTCTGGCGAAGCCGCACGCCCCCCGGCCCGACGGCAACCCAGGCGAGGTAGGCCAAAGCCAGGAAATGCACATAGCGCAGCACGCCGAAGTTCGACTTGTCGAAGAGCACGCTCCAGTCGCCACGCCAGTCGCGCACGAATTCGGAGGCATTGATGACCTTGTGCCAGGCAAACGGGACCGAGATCAGCACGATGGCCGCCGCCAGCCAGATCAGCCCGCGCCGCACCGGGGGCGCAGGCAGCCAGCCCGCCATCAGCGCAAAGCCGGTGAAGAACACCAGCTGCCAGGCAAAGGGGTTGAAGAACCACTCGCGGGTCGAGGGCTTGGCGAACCACGCCTCGGCGGGCAGGTTCAGCCCGGCGGTGGCGGCGGCCCAAAGCCCGAGGCTGGCCAGCGCCACAAGGCCAACATGCACCCGCGCCAAGGCAATCATCACCGGGATCAGCGTCAGGATCACCAGATACATCGGCAGGATGTCAAAGTAGTTCGGCACATAGGTCAGCGTCAGAAGGCCCAGCAGGTTTGCTCCCGGGTCCTTGAGGAACGGTGTCAGGTTCAGCGCGCCCACCTCATCCTTCGGGAAGACCCCGGTCGCGTTCAGGGTCAGCATCAGCGCCAGCGTCACGAAGAACACCCCAAGATGCACCCAGTAGACCTGCCAGATCCGGTGCAGGATCCTGAGCGCGCCCAAGATCCAGCCCGCCCGGCGAAACACCGCGCCGAACGCAATCGCCGATGCCATGCCCGAGCAGAAGACAAACATCTCGGTCGCGTCGGAAAAGCCGAAGCGGGCCGGGATCCAGAGGGTCCAGGGATTGTCGGTGATATGCGCGATCAGGATGATGAACATGCCGATGCCGCGAAAGAAATCGAGCCTGAGGTCGCGCGGGGCCTTTGCCGTGGGCATGTCTCAGACCGCCTGATGCCGCAGGGTGCCGATTTGTGCCAACCGGCCTTGGGCATAGCTGTCGGCAATCCCGGCGCGGCGGTCCATCCGGTCCAGAAGCAGGCCTTCGGCGGCATCGACATAGCCACCGCGCAAGGCAGCCTCGATGGTGATGCGGTCAAAGACATCTCGCTGGGCATGGCTGCCGCCGATGGCCTGCAGATCAACCCGTCCGGCACGCAGATGTGCCCAGGCGTTGGAGTATTCGCCATGCGCAAAGGCAAGGATGCCCTTGGCCACATGCAGGCCCGGATGGGCGATCACCGCCGCAGCCTCATTCCCCACGCTGTGGGTGGCCTGCATCCGCTGGATCAGCCCGGCAGCCGCCTGATCGCGCGCGCCACCACAAAGGGCAAGCATGTAGTGCAGATCGGCGAAAGCCAGGCAGCCGTCGGTGGCGCGGTGTTCGGCCAGCACGGCCAGCTCTTCCCAGCGGGTGCCGACGGGAACCCCCTCCAGCTCCAGTCGCGACAGGGGTGAGGCGGCGTTGGCGATGTCGCGGTAGTCGTCGGTCTTGTCGGCGCGGATATCGTCATCATAAAGCGCGAGGACCGCGTCATGCTCGCCCAGGTCCAGATGCATCAGCGCGCGGTGCCACCAGACGTGGAAGCGAAAGTTGTTGCAATGCGCCCACGAGGATTCGCGACCCACCAGCCAGTCTAGCCCGTCGCGCGACCGGCCTGTCATGTCAAAGACATGTGCCACGGCATGCAGGCCCCAGGCGTCATCGGGGCACAAAGCCACCCCTTCGCGGCCGGTGCGTTCGGCGGCGGCATATTCGCCGGTTTCTTCCAGCGTAAAGGCGTGACAGCCCAAAAGGTAGCCCCGCGCCGGGTGGTCATCCCAGACCGGCATCACCGCCTCGACCGACTGGCGCATTGCGACCGGGCGGCCCATGGTGAAATGGATGGCATGGATCAGCTTCATCGCCAGCGCGTCGCGGGGGTGTTGGTCCAGCACCGCCTGCATCCGGGCTGCCGCGCGGGTGGGATGCCCACCCAGCCAATCGCCCAGCGCGTCGACAAAGGCGGTTTCCCGCGCGGTCGCTGGGGCACCGGCACGGGCGGCGGCAAGGGCCTCACGCGCGACGGCGACCATCTCGGCCCGCGCCAACAGGAGGCAGGATATCCCCCGGATCGCCTGACCCAGCGCAAAGTCCGGTGCGGCTGCCAGCACCCGGTTCAAGGCCGGGCCAGTGCTGGCCGCGTGGGACAGCACGCCAAGGATCACCTTGTTCCAGTCCCCGATCAACGCGGCAGGAAGCGAGGTGGACATTCCGCTTAGGTCATCGGATCGGGACATGGCACTTTTCTTTCGGGGGGCGGCCCTCAGGGACCGGGCGGTTCAAGCAGGCACGCGCTATGCGGTTCGCCAATCGTCGGTTTTCGTTACGGAAGTCCATCGATACGCGGTCAAGTTCACGGCCAAGTGACTGTGGTCTGCCCTAAAACGCGCCGTCATAGGCACGTCGGGGGATTTTAGCGGCAATCAGCGTAAAGCCGTCATGGGTCAGGGCGGCGCGGGCAGCCTTGGTCAGCGCGTCCGCATCCGTGACCGCAACACCATGACCGCCAAAGGCCTGCGCGAGACCAACGAAATCGGTGCCAAGGCCGGGACCGCCGAAATCGACGCCCAGATTGGGGCGCTGGGTGCCGCGCTGCTTCATCTCGATCAGCGACAGGCTGTCATCGACCAGCACGCAGATCACGATGGGCAGCTTGTGGGCGGTCAGGGTGGCCAACTCTCCCGCGCCCATCTCCATCCCCGCGTCGCCCACAAAGGCGAGGACCGGCACGCCCGGACGCCCCAGCTTGGCCCCCGCCGCAAGCGGGACCGCACAGGCCATGGTGCAAAGCCCCGAGGATTGCAGCATCCCGCGCGGGGTCGGGCAGTCCCACATCTGGCTGACCAGAATCCGGTGCGCGCCACTGTCGGCGGTGATGATCGTCTCGGGCGGCATCACCGCGCGCAGGATCGCGAACACCTGATGCGGGCCCCAATGGTCGGGCGCGGCAAAGCCCGCCTTCAGCGCGGCGCGGGCGGTGGTGGGTTCGGCCCCCGGCCAACGCGGCGGGGCCTTGTGGGCCAGCGCGGGCAGGGTTTCCGTCAGGCTGCCGATCAGGACATGCTGGGCGTGGTGCATCCCGTGGGTGCGGGCCACGGGCGCAACCTCGATCACCGTTTGCCCGGCGGTCCAGGGATTGCGCCAGCCGATGCGCATTTCAATTGGGTCATAGCCGAGGAGAAGGATCGTGTCGGCCGCAGCCATCAGGGGCATCAGCACCCGGTCGGCCTTGGGCGACAGGCCCGCGCCGCCAAGGCACAGGGCGTCACCCTCCTCCATCAGGCCCTTGCCCTTGTAGGTGGTGATAAGCGGGATCGCATGTTCACGGCAAAAGGCGGCAATCGCGGCTCCAGCCGCTTCGTTCACCGCATCCACCCCGGCAATGGCCAGGGGGCGGGTGGCGCTGGCCAGCGCGGTCAGTGCGGCGTTTAGCGCATCGGCAGGGGGCAGGCCGGGCAGCGGCAGGGGCATCGGGGGAAACGGGGTCTCATTCGCCAGCCCCTCGGCCACACCGATCGGCACGTCGACATGCACCGGGCCCGGCTGACCGGACAGGGCCAGCGCGATCGCCTTGGCCATGCCGGCACCGACCGCACCCGGCGCAAGCCGGAAGCTGCCCTTGACCACCGGGCGCAGCATGGCCTGATGGTCAAAGACCTGATGGGTATAGGTTTCCGCCTCGGCCGCATCGACGCAACCGGTCAGAAAGATCAAGGGCACCCGGTCCTGCATCGCATTGGCGACGACGTTGACCGCATTGGTCACCCCCGGCCCCAAGGTGGCGACCAGCACCGGCAGGGCACTGGTGGCGTGCCACAACCCCTCGGCCAGGAACCCGCCCGAGTTTTCGTGCTTGACCAGCAGGAACCGCAGACCGGCGCCGTCAAGCCCCTGCATCAGGGCCAGAACCTCACCCCCCGGGATGCCAAAGGCATGGGTGGCCCCGGCCTTTGCAAGGGCTGTACCGATCAGGTCAGCCCCGGTCCGGGGTGTTGCGTCGGTCATGGTCGGGTCCTGTCCGGGCAAAGGCTGCGCGCGGGTTTGCCGCGTTGCAGCATCCTATTTTGCAGGCGCATAAACCGCCCGCCCGCCGCCGTCAATTCGCAACCGGGGCCGCTGACGAAAAGTTGGGGATTACCGCCGTCGACGCTTCTTCGGGTTCGATCCCCGGCCAGTTGCCCTCGGAAAGGGTCAGGTTTGCGGGGATGTCCTCCTCCCAGAAGCCGACGACGTTTTCAGTGATGTTGAGGTACAGCTTGCCATCCACGATGCGCCACAGCGTCGGGTTGCCCGGAACCTTGCCGCCCTTCGCGACGCCATAGGCGCAGTGGCCGTCGTACTGCGGCACAAAGCTGGCCGGATCGGCAAGGAAACGGTCGCGGTTCGCCTCGGTCGCAAAGGCGAAGATTGCGCCGTTGTGTTCCGCAGTGAACGAGGATTTGCCAGGCAGCGGGCTGAGCTGCGGCTGACCCACTTCGGACTGTGGCAGGTCGAAATAGGACACGACGTCATAGCCCGACACGGCAAAGCCGGTGGCATCGACATACTGATCGCCGGCAAAGGCAGAGCCAAACATGCCGACGGAAAGGGCAAGGGCAAGGCAGATGGTTTTGAGCATGGCGGGTCGCTTTCCTGACTGGGGTTGCTGGCTGCCAGTTCGCCAGACAGGGCGGCTCGTAACATGTGTGACCATGCTATCGCAGCATCGTGATCATGCCTTCAGGCGATGACGCCGTCGCGCTGCAGGGAAGCGAGATCGTCCGGCCCAAGACCAAGACTGTCAGCCAGCACCCGCATGGTATCTTCCCCAAGTCGTGGGGGCGGTTTGGTTGGGTTCACCGGAGTGTCCGACAGCTTCAAGGGATTGCCGATCAGATCGACATGCCCCGCCCCCGCGACCGGATGCGGCAGCCGAAGCCGCATGCCACGGGCAGCAACCTGCGGGCTGGCAAAGACTTGCGCCAGGTCATTGACAGGACCGGCAGGGACCCCCTCGGCCTCACAAAGCGCCAGCCAGTCCGCAGCAGGGCGACCGGCAGTCAGAGCCGACACCAGCGGGATCAACACGTCGCGGTTGCGGACCCGAGCGGCATTGGTGGCAAAGCGCGCATCCACAGCCAGCCCGGGCGCCCCCGCCGCCGTCACGAACCGGGCGAATTGCGCGTCATTGCCGACCGCGAGGATGAAACTGCCGTCGCTGGCCGGAAACGTGCCATAGGGCACGATGGTCGGATGGTCATTGCCGCGCCGGGGCGGCACCTTGCCATCGGTCAGGTAGCCCACGCCCTGATTGACCAGCATCGCTACCTGCGCGTCCATGAGCGCCAAGTCGATATGCTGCCCCCGCCCGGTCGCATGCCGCGCGTTGACCGCCGCCAGAATACCGACAGCGGCATACATCCCGCACAGAATATCGGCGATGCCCACCCCGGCCTTCATCGGCGGGCCGCCCGCCTCACCGGTCAGGCTCATCAGCCCGGCCTCGCCCTGCACCAGAAAGTCATAGCCGGCGCGGTGGGCATTGGGGCCGGTCTGGCCAAAGCCGGTGATCGAACAATAGATCAGCCGGGGGTTTGCCTTGGCAAGTGTGGGGTAGTCCAGCCCATATCGCGCCAGATCGCCGGGCTTGAAGTTTTCCACCAGAATGTCGGATTGCGCAGCAAGGGCCTGCACCAGCGCCTGCCCCTTTGGCACCGCGATATTCACCGCGACCGAGTGTTTGCCGCGATTGGCGGACAGGTAATAGGCGCTTTCCCGGGTCTCCGCCCCCGCGGCATCGGTCACGAAAGGCGGACCCCAACCACGGGTGTCATCCCCCTGGCCGGGGCGTTCGATCTTGATGACCTCGGCCCCAAGATCGGCCAGAAGCTGCGTCGCCGTCGGCCCGGCCAGGATGCGCGATAGGTCAAGCACGCGCAGCCCAGCGAGGGCCTGAGGCGGTACGGTGGGATCAGGCACGGACCAGCTTTTCATATTCAGTGGCAACCCGCCTCGTCAGGTCACCAACCTCAAAGTTGTAATCGCCGATCTGGCCGACGGGGGTGATCTCGGCGGCGGTGCCGGTCAGCCAGCACTGCTCGAACCCCTCAAGCTCTTCCGGCAGGATGTGGCGTTCGTGCACGACGATCTGCATGTCGCGCAACATGCCGATGACGGTCTGCCGGGTGATGCCGTTCAGGAAGGCGTCGGCCAGCGGGGTGTGCACCTCGCCGTCCTTGACGAAAAAGATGTTGGCACCGGTCGCCTCGGCGACATAGCCGCGATAGTCGAACATCATGGCATCCGAGCAGCCCTTCGCCTCGGCGGCGTGCTTGGACATGGTGCAGATCATGTAAAGCCCGGCAGCCTTGGCGGCGTGGGGGATGGTTTCGGGCGAGGGACGCTTCCACTTGGCAATATCCAGTTTCGCGCCCTTGAACTTGGCGTCGCCGTAGTAGTTGCCCCAGGTCCAGCAGGCCACGGCCATGCGGATCGGGTTCTTGTTGGCGGCAACCCCCATCATTTCCCCAGCACCACGCCAGGCGATGGCGCGGACATAGGCGTCGGTCAGGTTGTTGGCCTTCAAGGTCGCTTCCTTGGCGGCGTTGATTTCCTCCACGCTGTAGGGCAGCGGCATGTCGAGAAGCTCACCGGACATCCGCAGGCGTTCGGAATGTTCGGTCGACTTGAAGATCTTGCCGTTATAGCAGCGCTCGCCCTCGAAGACCGACGAGGCATAGTGCATCGCATGGGTCAAAATGTGGACATTGGCCGAGCGCCAATCCACCAGCTTGCCATCCATCCAGATGAACCCGTCACGATCGTCATAGCCTGCCATCTTCGCCCCCTTTTGCGAATGTTGCGCCAGAAAGGTCCGCTTCGGACAGATTCTTGCGCGAAATCGGGGTAGAGCTATGGGTTCGCCCTTGGAAAGTCAATAAGGCTGACGTACCTTCACCGCAGAACCGGGGGCGATCATGGCCGAGACCAGCGGCAGCGAAGGGCTGCTATTCCTGACCGACGAGCAGTTAAGGAAGGGCATCGAGGCGATGTTCTTTGCCTATCGCGGCTTCACCGCCGATCCTGACCGCATCCTTGAGGGCAAGGATTACGGCCGCGCGCATCACCGGGCGATCCACTTCATCAACCGCAGCCCTGGCACCACGGTATCAAATCTGCTGGCGACGCTTGGGGTAACGAAGCAATCGCTGAACCGGGTGCTGAGGACGCTGATCGAGGATGGGCTGGTGCGCACCGAAAAGGGCCGCATCGATGCGCGGGAGCGGCATTTGTACCTGACCGAGCCGGGCCTTGCGCTGGAACGCGAGTTGTCGGACGCCCAGCGCGCGCGGATGCGGGCGGCCTACCGCGCGGCGGGCCCGGTGGCGGTGCAGGGCTTTCGCACGGTGCTGGAGGCGATGATGGACCCGGCCAACCGCCAGCAGTACAACCGCCTGAAAGAGGGCGGCTGATGTCGGCAGGCGACGCGCATCTGTTGATCGTCGATGATGACGAACGCATCCGGGGGCTTTTGCAGAAGTTCCTGATGCGCAGCGGCTATCTGGTGTCGGTGGCGCGCGATGCCGCCCAGGCGCGGCGCATCCTGGCGGGACTTGAGTTCGACATGATCGTGCTGGACGTGATGATGCCGGGCGAGGATGGCATCACCCTGACCCGCGATCTGCGCCGGCGCATGACCACGCCGATCCTTTTGCTGACCGCGCGGGCCGAGACCGGCAACCGGATCGAAGGGCTGGAGGCCGGGGCCGACGATTATCTGGCCAAGCCGTTCGAGCCGAAGGAATTGCTTCTGCGGATCAACGCCATCCTGCGCCGGGTGCCGGCGGCTCAGTCGGCAGAGCCGGTGCGGCAGGTGGTGCATCTGGGCCAGGTCCGCTTTGATCTGGACCGGGGCGAGATGTGGCGCGGCGATGCGCCGGTGCGGCTGACCGCGACCGAGGTGCTCTTGATGCGGATCTTTGCCGCCGAGCCGGGGGTTGCCATTTCGCGGGGTCGTCTTGCCGGGGACGCCGCCCGCGCCGACATGTCCCGCAGCGATGCCGCCCAGGAACGTGCGGTCGATGTGCAAATCACGCGCCTGCGCCGCAAGATCGAGGCTGACCCCAAGGCGCCGCGCTATCTGCAGACGGTGCGGGGTGAGGGGTATATGCTGCAACCGGATTGAGTGTGGTTGGCAGTCGTGGGCCAGCCGCCCAGCCCGTTGGTCTCTCGAACCAATGGCGATACCGATGGGCCACCCGAAGTATTTGGAAAAGAGCAAGCCATGCTGGTTTTCGGTCATCCTGACTGTAGAGGCCATGTGACGCCTCCGGGCCATCCCGAGCGGGTGGAGCGCTTGGCAGCGGTTGAGCGCGGGCTGACAGGCCTGCCATTCGAGCGGCGCGATTGTCCCTTGGGTGAGGTGGCGGATGTGCTGCGCTGTCACCCGGCACGCTATGTTGAGCGGGTGCGCGCTGTGGTCCCGCGCCAGGGTTGGGCAGAGCTGGATGGTGATACGTTTCTGTCGCCAGGGTCCTGGGATGCGGCGATGCGGGCGGTGGGTGGCATCTGCGCGGCGGTCGATGCCGTGGTGGCGGGTGAAGCCAAGACAGCCTTTGTCGCCGCGCGCCCGCCTGGCCACCATGCGGAACGGGAAACCGCGATGGGGTTTTGTCTGTTTGGGACGGTGGCGATTGGGGCGAAGCGCGCGCTGGATCACCATGGGCTGTCGCGCGTCGCCATCGTTGATTTCGACGTGCATCACGGCAATGGCACGCAGGACCTTTTGTGGGACGAGGGGCGGTGTCTGTTCGTCTCCAGTCACCAGATGCCGCTTTATCCGGGTTCTGGGCGGGCGGACGAGCGCGGCGCCCATGGGCAGGTGCTGAACGTGCCGCTCCGCGCAGGCTCGGGCGGTGCGGCGATGCGCGAAGCCTATGAGCGGCTGGTCTTCCCGGCGCTGGCGGCTTGGGGGCCAGAGCTGCTGCTGATCTCGGTCGGGTTTGACGCGCATGCCGATGACCCTTTGGCGGGCCTGGAATGGCAGGCTGGGGATTACGCCTGGCTGACCGACAAGCTTTGTGATTTTGCCGGGGGGCGGGTGGTGTCCTCGCTGGAGGGTGGTTATGATCTGGACGCGCTGGCGGCTTCGGTTGCCGCGCATGTGGGCGTGTTGGAGGAGCGGGGCCGATGACGGAAAAACCTGTCGCAGGGATGAATTTCGAAGAGGCGATGGCCGCCTTGGAGCAGGTCGTAGGTGCCCTGGAGCGGGGCGAAGTGCCGCTGGACCAGTCGATCAAGCTTTATGAACGTGGGGCAGCGTTGAAGGCCCATTGCGCGGCCAAGCTGGCCGAGGCCGAGGAAAAGGTCGAACTGATCCGCGCCCAGGAAGGCCGCGCCGTCGGGACCACTCCGCTGGAGGGGATGTGAGCTTTCCACAGGTCCTCGCACGCGATGCCGCGCTGATCGAGGCGCGGCTGCAATCGGAGCTTGCCGCAAAGGCAGACCAGCCGGTGACCCATGCGATGCGCTATGCGGCGCGGGGCGGCAAGCGGCTGCGGGGCTTTCTGGTCCTGGAGGGCGCGCGGATGCTGGGCGTCCCTGAGGCCAGTGCAATCCCGGCGGCAGCGGCGATCGAGGCTTTGCATGCCTACAGCCTGATCCACGACGATCTGCCCTGCATGGATGACGACGCCCTGCGCCGGGGTTTGCCGACGGTGCATGTCAAATGGGATGAGGCGACGGCGGTCCTGGCGGGGGATGCGCTGCAGACGCTTGCGTTTGAACTCTTGTGCGACCCGGCCCTTGGGTCTGCGGACGTGCGGCTGGCGCTGGTGGCGGGGCTGGCCAAAGCCTCGGGGATTGACGGGATGGTGCTGGGGCAGGCCTTGGATATCGCGGCGGAAACCTCCGGGACTTTGACGCTGGACCAGATTACCGCGCTGCAGGCCGGAAAGACCGGCGCGCTGATCGGCTTTGCGGCCGAAGCGGGGGCGGTGATCGCCGGGGCTGATCGGGGACCGCTGCGGGCCTATGCGGCGGCGCTGGGCCTTGCGTTCCAGATTGCCGACGACATTCTGGATGTGACCGGCGATGCCGCCAAGACCGGCAAGGCCGTGGGCAAGGATGCGGGTGCCGGCAAAGCGACTTTTGTTTCGCTGCTGGGGCTGGAGGGCGCTCGGGCGCGGGCGGCGGTGTTGATCGATCAGGCCTGTGCGCACCTGTCACCTTACGGGGCGCGCGCCGATCTGCTGAAAGAGGCCGCACGCTTTACCATCACGCGGGAGAGTTGAATGGCCGACCTCAAGACCCCCCTTCTGGACCGCGTGACCCTGCCTGCCGACCTGCGAGGCCTCTCCGACCGTGAGTTGCGCCAGCTTGCCGATGAACTGCGGTCCGAGACGATCAGCGCGGTCAGCGTGACCGGCGGGCATCTGGGCGCGGGGCTTGGGGTGGTTGAACTGACCGTCGCCATCCATGCCGTGTTCGACACCCCGCGCGACAAGCTGATCTGGGACGTGGGCCACCAGTGCTATCCGCACAAGATTTTGACCGGGCGGCGCGACCGGATTCGCACGCTGCGCACCGAGGGGGGGCTGTCGGGCTTTACCAAGCGCAGCGAGTCGCCCTATGACCCGTTCGGGGCGGCGCATAGCTCCACCTCGATTTCGGCGGCCTTGGGCTTTGCCATGGCGGCTGACCTTGGGGGCGATCCGGGCGATGCCATTGCGGTGATCGGTGACGGCTCGATGTCGGCCGGCATGGCGTTCGAGGCGATGAACAACGCCGGCCACCTTGGCAAGCGCCTGTTCGTGATCCTGAACGACAACGAGATGTCGATTGCTCCGCCGGTTGGGGCGCTGTCGGCCTATCTGACCCGGCTCTATGCCGAGGCGCCGATGCAGGACCTGAAACAGGTTGCCAAGGGGTTCGTCAGCCTGCTTCCGCCGCCCCTGCAGGAGGGGGCCAAGCGCGCGAAGGATATGCTCAAGGGCATGGCGCTGGGCGGCACCCTGTTCGAGGCTTTGGGTTTTTCCTATGTCGGCCCGATCGACGGGCACGACCTTGAGGCACTTCTGCCGGTCCTGCGCATGGTCAAGGCGCGGGCCACGGGGCCGATGCTGATCCATGTGCTGACCAAGAAGGGCAAAGGCTACGCCCCGGCCGAGGCGGCGCGTGACAAGGGCCATGCCACGGGCAAGTTCGATGTGGCGACCGGGGTGCAGGCCAAGGCCGCCTCCAACGCGCCTGCCTATACCAAGGTTTTCGCGCAAAGCCTGCTGGCCGAGGCGGAACGGGACGAAAAGATCGTCGCCATCACCGCCGCCATGCCGGATGGCACTGGCCTGAACCTTTTCGCAGACCGGTTCCCCAAGCGCTGTTTCGACGTGGGCATCGCGGAACAGCATGCCGTGACCTTTTCGGCAGCGCTCGCGGCGGGGGGGATGCGCCCCTTCTGCGCGCTTTATTCCACCTTCCTGCAGCGCGGCTATGATCAGGTGGTGCATGACGTGGCGATCCAGCGGCTGCCGGTGCGCTTTGCCATTGACCGAGCCGGGCTGGTGGGAGCCGACGGCGCGACCCATGCCGGGGCCTTCGATGTGGCGTTTCTGGCCAACCTGCCCGGCATGGTGGTGATGGCCGCCGCCGATGAGGCGGAGCTCGTGCACATGGTCGCCACCGCAGTTGCCCATGATACCGGCCCGATCGCCTTCCGCTTTCCGCGCGGTGAGGGCGTGGGGGTCGACATGCCCGCGCGCGGCGTGCCGCTTGAGATTGGCCGTGGCCGGGTGCTGCGGCAGGGTTCCCGTGTGGCGCTGCTGTCCTTTGGCACAAGGCTAAGTGAGGTCCTGCGCGCCGCCGAAGCGTTGGAGGGTCGCGGAGTGTCGGTGACCGTCGCCGACGCGCGCTTCGCCAAACCGCTGGACCAGGACCTGATCCTGCGCCTAGCCACCGGGCATGAGGCGCTGATCACGATTGAAGAGGGTGCAATCGGCGGCTTCGGCTCCCACGTCGCGCAGCTTTTGGCCGACAGGGGGGTATTCGACCGGGGGCTGAAATACCGCAGCATGGTCCTGCCCGATATCTTCATCGACCAAGCCTCGCCCGAGGCGATGTACCGGGTGGCGGGCATGGAAGCGGCCCAGATCGAAGAGCGGGTGCTGGGGGTCTTGGGCGTGGCGGTGGTGGGGCTGCGGGCGTAATCTTCTTTAGCGAAAAAGAAAGCGCGCCACAGAATGAGCTGGACTTTCGCTGGTCAGGATTCGTCAGATGATTCACAAAGGAAACAGCGCGGCCATCCCAGTGGCAAAGCGTTCACCGTGCTGGAACCAAGTCACGTCTTCGGCTTTGTGATTGTCTCCACAACATGCGGTTTTGGCGCTTGTTTGGCCGTCCTGACCTTAGGGTCATGACCGTTTCCGGCGTTCCGTCCGACCTTGCGGGCGCCTATCGATATTTTCCGGCAGCGTCCTACTCGGGCTGGAACCCGGCGATCAGGCGGCGCAGGCCAAACAGCGCGCCCGCAGCGATCGCGGCAAGCGTGACTGGCCCCGACCAAGCAAGGGTCGCAAATGCCGTCACCCCTTGGCCGACCGAGCAGCCCATCGCCACGACGCCGCCGATCCCCATGAGTGCGGCACCACCGACCTGACGCTGCAACTCGCGCGGGTCTTCGCAAGTCTCCCACCGGAACAGGCCGCGGACCAGCGAACCGATCAGCGAGGCTTTGGCACCGGCATCGCGCTGGCACAGGACGCAACCACCTACCCTTATGATGGATCGTTCGACGATGCGACCTTTGCCGTCGAAAGCGCTATCATCGGCAGGGGGCTGGTCATCGACTATCAAAGCCATGTTGGCGAAATGCTGAACCGCACCGGCGCGGATGTCGGCAGCGACGTCACGGTCTTCGACAACGCCGACGTCTTTCTGTTCTGTTCGGCTTTTCTGTCACGCAAGGTGATGGAGGCCGACCCGATGAACATAGCCCACTGCCCCTATGGTATCTTCGTCACCGACCGTGAAGGCCAGGTTGCCGTCGGCTACCGCCACCTGCCGGAGGGCGCGATGCAAGAGGTGCAGACCCTCTTGGACGACATCGCCCGCGAAGCCACGGGCGAATAGCGAAAGCCCCATGCTCCGCGCATTGCTTTCCCTGCGTGGAGAGTGGACGTGGGAGCAGGGGCCGCTGCGGCCTTTTTTCGCAGTCGTTATCGTCTACTGTTCCGGAATCGGGCTTTCGTCCATGATCCGCATGTGACCTTGCGACCCTGCATCGGGTATTGGCACAACGCCGGCACGGGGTTCACGAACGCTGACCGAAAATCAGCCCAGCAGCGAAAGCGTCCGGTATCCGGGTAAAGTTCACATTGAACAGCCGGTCAAGCGAGGGCCCTACCCGGCAACCCCGCCTGATCCACCAGCCAGTCGGTGACCCCCGCGCCGACCCACATACAGAACAGGGCAAGCCAGGCCGTCCCCGCGAAAATCGACCCGCCGGTCACCCCCGCCCCGATCGCGCAGCCCCCGGCCAACATCGCCCCGAACCCCATCAAGACCGCCCCGGTCATCGACCTGCGCATCTGCCCCTCACCTTCGAACCCCTGGAACTTCAGATCGCGTCCCCAGGCCGCCGAGACGAACGCCCCGAGGAACACGCCGGGGACCAGACCAATATCGAAATCCAGAACCGGGTTTTCTGTCAGAAAGAACATCAGCGTACTGGCCGACGGACCCGAAAAGGTCATCGAGGTCACCGTCATCGGCTCGAAAGCCACTTGCGCAAGGGTGAAGGTCAGCACCCAGCCCAAGGCAACCGCAAACCCGACACCAGAGGCGAAGACCATCACCGGCAGTCCCAATTGGTTGCGGCGGACCAGCACGAAAGCAAGCAATGCGATGGCCATCCCCAGGACCAGTCCCGCGGCGTCCGGCAGACCAAGCTGGTCGAGTAGGTTCACGTTCATGCCATCCGGCGTAATCCAAAGCCCGGCAAGCCACGTCCGCAACGGCGCCAGCCAGCCATGCAGGGACATTTGTGCGACAACCGCGAAGATCAGGCCGGAAATGATCGCGCGCATGTTCCCTGTCGCCGCCAGAACCAAGAGCCGTCCCGAGCACCCTCGTGACAGAACCATCCCGGCCCCGAACATGAGCCCCCCTAACACAGCACCCGACCAGGATCCGGCGACCGCCATCATTCGCGCTTCTTCAACGCGGAAAAGGCCCAGAAGCCGCGCCGCCTGCACCCAGACCAGCGCCGTCGAGAACGCCAGAAGCCAGACCGAAACTTTCGGGCCCATACGTCCACGGGCAAACTCAACGACTGCGGCGCGCAGGCAAAAGTGCGACCGATGCGCCGCAACACCGAACACCACCCCGGCCACCAGCCCAAAAAGCGCAGCAAGCGCGGCCTCATCGACGAACTCCAACAGATCCAAGATGCCCATGCGCAAGCCTCCACCCTTGCATCATCCAGCGGTTTTTGCGCGGGACCAATGATTCAAGTCAAATTCATGAAACTCAAGGGGCGAGACGGCGCTGCAAAACCTGCCGCCGCTTCCCGTGCGCAACGGAGTCCGCAAGTCGGTGGAAGTGATCGAAGGTTGCCGCATGGCGCCACTGGTCAACAAAGTACTTCGGTGAAAGGCAGGACTGGCAAGCCCCCATTCATTGCGGTTTTCGCGTTCACGTCTGGGTATGAGGTATTGCCCTAGACCGCGACCTCGTGGCGCAGGATCAGATCGACTGCATGGTCGCAAAGAGCGACCCGTCCGGGCCCTTACCAAGGCGCTGCCCCAGACAACCCGCTAGATGCGGCACTCCCTCGTCGCCAAAGCTGCGCACTTCATTCTGCGATATGGCCGGAAACCTTTGCGCGCTGGGCCATTGAGCAATTTGATGGCACCGCTCCGGGCGCGCTTGGCCAGCCCGAAATCTACCACGATCGAACCCACACCCGTTCGTGAGCTACGGGGGACGATCAGGGGCAGGTCAGACCCAATGACACAGCAAAGATCCGTCACGGAATGGATGCCAGGGTGGACCAAAGGTGCCAGGAAAATCAGACTGGTTGAAACGATTTTTTCGTCCCGAGAAAGACTGGTGCCGCTGAAGGGACTCGAACCCCCGACCCCATCATTACGAATGACGTGCTCTACCAGCTGAGCTACAGCGGCAATCTTTCCCGTAGCGCGGGGGGTGTAGCACCGCGCCTTGGCCCTGTGTAGCCCTAATTTGCGCGCCTTGCGATGTCATCGGGGGCAATGTCGTCGGGGGCAATGTCGAGCGGTTCGGGTTCGGGCTCTGGCAGGCTGGCGGGAACGGGGCGGGCCTCCATCAGGGGCAAAAGCTCGGCCAGGCCGGGGGTCTTGTCCGAAGACGCGGGCGGCTCGCGCCAGCTTAGGGTGTCAAAGCTGCCGCAGTTGTTGCAGATCGGGGCCCAGGCGGCATGGATTGCCTGACATTTGTCGCAGCACCATTGCGGACCACGCCGGGCGGCCAAGGCCTCGGCCACCAGACCGCGCAAGGTCGCGTCCTCGGCCCCCTCACTGCGTGCGATGGCGGCAAGGATGCCAAGCGAGCGCTGCGTCGGGTGCCGGGTTGCCACATCGCCAAGCGCACGGCTGGCGGCGGGGAAATCCTCGGTCGCGATCAAGAGCTCGGCCTGCAGCATCTTCGTCTCGTCGACCTCTGGGCGAAGGGCGGTCAGGGTGCGAAAGCGTTTCAGCCGATCGGCCTTGGTCTCATCCGGCTCGATCTCGGCAAAGGCGGCGGCGAGGTCGGGGTGGGGCAGCACCTCCCAGGCTTTCTTCAGGATGCGGGTCGCGGTCCTTTTGTCGCCTTTTTCCACCAGCCCGCGCGCGGCCATCGCGGCGGCGGGGATCAGATCAGGGGAAAGGCGGTTGGCCTCGATCGCGGCTTCACGCGCTTCGATGCTGGCGTCCTCATCGATCACGGTGCGCGCCTGTTGCAGCGCCAGCACGGCATCGCGGCGGCGGTAGACATCGCGCGGCAGAGTTCCGGCCTTGAGCTTTGCGCCCAGCGTCGTGCGCGCGCCGGACCAATCCCCGGCGTCCGATTGCAAACGCAGCAGGATATCCTGCGTCTCGGCATGTTTGGGGCGCAGCTGGAACGCCTTTTCCGCCAGCTTCAGCGCCACCTCCCGGTCACCCTCGGCCAGCTTTTGCTGCAAGAGGCCGCGGACGCCGACAAAGCGGGTCTTGTCGTCGGACAAAAGCGCCTTGTAAGCCGTTGTAGCGCGTTTGCGGTCGCCCGCAGCCTCAGCCGCTTGTGCGACCAGAAGGGTGGTCAGTTCGGGCTTGGCAAGCAGGCGTTCCGCGGTCTGCGCGCGGGTCAGCGCCAGCCGCGCCTCACCCGAGGCCAGGGCCATCATCGCCTCGGACAAGGCGCGATAGCCTTTGCGTTCCCGGTTGCGGTTGAAATAGCGCGAGATCGCGGTCTCATCCCCATTCAGGAAATGCACCGTCGCGTTCAGGAACCCGATGATCTTGAACAGCACCCAGGCGGCGGCCAGTGCCACCAGCCCCAGGATCACGCCCTGGATCGGACCAAGCGTAAACTCCCAGCCCGCAACGATGATCCGCGCTGTGCCGCCGGTTTCGGCCAGCCAGATCGTCCCGACTGCGATCCCGGCCACCAGCAGGATGAACAGGATGACCCGCAAGAGCGACCATAGCATCAGTTGACCTCCGCGATGATGGACTCGACCGCAAGCCTGGCCGAGGCTTTGGCGCTCAAGTCGGCCAGCGGTCCCTGCAGGTCGGCAGGCAGGGACTCAAGCTCGGCCAACGCATCGGCAAGCCGCCCCTCGCCCAGCGCGAATTCGGCGCGCGACAGGATGGCGTCGGGGTCGGTGCCCTCGCGCGGAGCGACAGACCGCGCGCCGGTCTGGTCGGCCAGAAAATCGGTCAGGCGGCTGCCCCAGCCGGCGTCGCCATCGGCCTGGCGGGCCAGTTGCAGGACGGCGCGGGCGGCATCTGGAAAGTCGGCCTGCAGTTGGGCCAAGGTTGTGACCCCATCGGCATAGGGTTCAAGGCTGGCCGCAATCCCCTGGTCGGCCAGCGCCGCCAGTTCATCCCTGAAGCTTTGGTCGCCTGCCACGGCGGCCGTCAAGGCCTCAAGCGCCAGCTGACGTTCGGCCTGTGCTGCCGCAATGGCCGCGGCATCGGCCTGCGCTTTGGCATCGGCTTCCATTTCGGCCAGGCGGGTCAGGGCTGCATCCAGTCTGGCTGCATCCGCTGCGTCCAAGGGCAAGGTGGTGACGGTTTGCTCAAGCGCAGTCAGACGGTCGGACAGCGCCGCTGTCGCGGCGGGGTCGGAACCGGCCGCACCCTCCAGCGTGGTCAGTCGGGCGTCGATCTCGTCTAGGCGCGACAGGTCTGGCGGGGGCGGGGGGGTTGTCTCGAGCGTGGCAAGCCGCGCGGAAAGTGCGGCAACATCCTTGGTCAGCTGGTCTTGACCCTGGGTCAGGGCGGTGACTGCCGCAGTCTGATCCGCGGGGCGAAGCCCGAACACGTTGGCATCGGACAGCGCGAACCCGACCACAGCTGCAAGCACGATGCCCCCGATCGGGACCAGCACGGCACCCGACAGCCACAGCCGTCGGGTGGCGGGTGACGACACCGGGGGCGGCTGGGGCAGGTCGACGATCAACGCAGGCTCTGACGCCAGGTCTTGGCCCGACTGTGCCTTCGGGTCTTGGGGCTGCGGATCGGTCTGGCCGGGTCCTGCACCCGCCTCTGGCAAGGGGCGTTCGGTTGCCGGCTTCTTGCGTGTGGTCATGACAGTGGCCCTCTTACCGGAAGCACGGCTTACCTAAGCACTGCCGGCCTGATCCTTCAAGGTGGCCCGCACGACCTTGGGCGCGGCACGCTGCCCGAAGGATCTGGTGGCGGGTCTGGTGCAGGACGTCAACCCGGGGCGATCCGGTCCAGAAGCTCGCCGATCGCATCCAGCATGGCGGCGGCATCGGGACGCAGGGCCACGGCGCGGTGGGTGGCGGGGATGTCGGCGGCGACCTTGGCCACGGCCTGGCTGATCAAGGCCAGCGACAGATCGGCGCAGCTGGCCGCAGGCAGGCCATCGCGAAAAAGCCTGGCGCTTTGCGGCGAAAACAGCGGCACGATCACCGCACCTTTGCTGCACAGGGCGCTTGCGGCTGCTGTGGTAAGGTCTTGGGCAAGCTGCCGGTAGACGGTGATCTCGTCGGTGGGTATGCCGTGCCGCGTCAGCCGCGCCGCCACGTCGCCCCGCGCCTCTGCGCCGCGCAGATGCAACAGCCGTCCCGAAGGTGGTCTGGCCACAAGATGGCTGACCAGGTCGTCGGCCGCCCCATCGGTCGAAACGGCGGCAAACCCGGCCTTCTCGGCGGCCAGGGCCGTTGCCTGTCCGACGCAGAACGCCACCTTCGGCAGGTGATGGTCCAGCCGGGTCACCGCTGCGACGCCCCGCATCGAGGTGAAGATGACGGCAAAGTAGGGTCCAGCCGGAAGGGGCGGCTGCAGAAAGGCGGTCCGCATCAGGGGCGCGATCAACGGTTGCAGCCGGTCGCCGAAGCGGGCTTGCGCAGCGCGGCCAAAGTCGCGCGACTGATCTTCGGGCCGGGTCAGGATCAGGGTCACCCGCGCGTCCGCCGGTTGGTCCTTAAAGCCGTCCGGGGCTGATCCGGGCCTGGGGTCTGTCCATTGTGTCGTCATCTTCCCGGTGTTACTTGCGCAGCACCTTTCGTGCAACGGCGGCCATGCATCCCACCCTGACCCTTCTTGGCATCGAATCGAGTTGCGATGACACGGCCGCGGCGGTGGTGCGTCTGGATCCGATGGGGCGGTCCATCCTGTCCTCTGAAGTCGAGGGCCAGACCGGGTTGCACGCGCCCTATGGTGGCGTGGTGCCGGAAATCGCCGCCCGCGCCCATGCCGAGCGGCTGGATGGCGTGGTTGCCCGGGCGCTTGACGCCGCCGGGGTGGACCTCGCCGGGCTTGACGCGATTGCGGTGACGGCGGGGCCGGGGCTGATCGGCGGGGTGCTGTCGGGGGTGATGCTGGCGCGCGGTCTGGCGGCGGCGACCGGGCTGCCGCTGATTGCGGTCAACCATCTGGCCGGGCATGCGCTGACCCCCCGGTTGACCGATGACACGGCATTTCCCTATCTGATGCTTCTGGTGTCGGGCGGGCATTGCCAGTTCCTGTCGGTCGAAGGCGTCGACCGGTTTCGCCGCCTTGGGGGCACGATCGATGACGCCCCGGGCGAGGCTTTCGACAAGACCGCCAAGCTTTTGGCCCTGCCTCAGCCCGGTGGCCCTGCGGTCGAGGCCGAGGCCATCCAGGGCGATCCCGCGCGGTTTCGCTTCCCTCGGCCGCTTTTGGACCGGGACGGCTGCGACCTGTCGTTTTCCGGGCTGAAGACCGCGGTCTTGCGGGCGCGTGACCTGTTGATTGCCGACCAGTGCGGGATCACCCGGCAGGATCGGCGCGACCTCTGCGCCGGGTTTCAGGCGGCGGTGGCCGAGGTTCTGGCCGTCAAGACCACCCGCGCCCTGGAGATGTGCCAGGTAGCACCAACTGCGCTTTGTGTCGCGGGCGGGGTGGCGGCGAACCGGGCGATCCGGGCCGGGCTGGACCGTGTCGCGGCGCGCGCGGGGGTGCCCTTTATGGCGCCTCCGCTGGCGCTATGCACCGACAATGCCGCGATGATCGCCTGGGTCGGGATCGAGCGGTTGCGGGCGGGCTTGCCAGCGGACCGGGATTTTGTCGCAAGGCCACGCTGGCCGCTGGACGATCAGGCCCCGGCGCTTTTGGGGTCGGGCAAGAAGGGTGCCAAGGCGTGACCCGCAACCCGCTTGCCAACCGCCTGGTCGCGCGGGATCATGCCCCGATGCCTCTGCCCGATCTGGCAGCCCGACGTAACCTCCAGCAACAGGACTGACCATGCGCTTTGCTCTGATCTGCCTTGACAAGCCGAACGCCCTGCAGACCCGGGTCGAAAACCGCGCGGCCCATCTGGCGCATATCGAGGCCTCGGGCGTGGTCGAGCAGGCCGGCCCGTTCATCGATGCGGCCGGGCAGATGTGCGGCAGCCTGATCGTGCTGACCGTCGCCACCCGTGCCGAGGCAGACGCCTGGGCAGCGGCTGACCCCTATGCGAAAGCCGGGCTTTTCCAGTCGGTGATGATCCAGGAATGGAAGCGGGTGATCGGATGAGCTTTTGGCTGTTCAAATCCGAACCCGATGTCTGGGGCTGGGACCACCAGATGGCCAAGGGCGATGCGGGCGAAGAATGGCACGGGGTCCGCAATTATCAGGCGCGCAACAACATGCGGGCGATGCAGTTGGGTGACCTTGGGTTCTTCTACCATTCCAACATCGGCAAGGAAGTGGTGGGGATCGTCGAGGTGTGCCGCACCTCCAGCCCTGACAGCACGACCGACGATCCGCGTTGGGACTGTGTCTGGATCCGGGCGGTCAAGCCGCTGCTGCGGGCCGTAAGCCTGGAAGAGTGCAAGGTCCAGCCGGGGCTGGAGCGGATGGTGCTGATCAACAACTCCCGGCTGTCGGTGCAACCGGTGTCGGCCGAGGAATGGGAGATCGTCTGCCGGATGGGGGGCGTAGAGCCCTGAAGCCGCTGAATATACCGCCGGTTTCTGCTGTGCCAGATTTTGCTTTGTCAGGCTTCGGTTTTGGGCCAACATTGCGCGGAACCTGCGCAGAGGGACGCATGATGGAATATCTGAATGTCATTGCCGCAGCCGTCGCGGCCTTTGTCTTTGGGGCGGTCTGGTACATTGCGATGGCCAAGCCCTGGATGGCCGCCACTGGCGTTACCGAGGCCGACCAAAGGTCTGGCGGACCGCTGCCCTTTGTCATCGGGCTGGTTGCGATGGTTCTGGTGGCCGGGATGATGCGCCATCTTCTGGCCACGTCCGGAGTGACCACCGTCACTGGCGGTGCGATTGCGGGCTTTGGTGTCGGGGCGTTTTTCATCACGCCCTGGGTTGCGATGAACTATGGCTTTGCCCGAAAGAAGCCGGCGCTGACCGCGATCGACAGTGTAAATGCGGTGGTCGGCTGTTCGATCATGGGCGCAGTCCTGAACGCCTTCTGATCGTCGGACAGTCGGATCGGGGCGGCTTTGGTGATGGGAAAGGGGGCCCAGTACCCCTACCGGACCCCCCACCCAACCCACGCGCGCACCCCAAGCACCGCACATGATCATCGTAAAGGGTCCAGGCGTCCTGCCCTGACCTATGGATGATCGCCCAAATCCCGGGGTTTGGGCAACGCAGAAGTGCCGCCGGTTTGGTTCAAATGCCCTCCTTGCCCCCTTAACCAGGGCAAGGCGCCAGCCGATCCTAGCCCTTGGGAAAGATGACGATGCGGTTGATCGCAAAGCTTGCCATGGCGGCAAAGGCTGATGCGCCAAGGTGTACCACCAGATCGGCCCGAAACACCCCGCTGGCCAGCACCTGGCTTGCACCGGCAACGATGGCCATCGAAAGCGCCTGAGTTGCGGCATAAAGCCATAGCGCGTGGCGGTGCGGGCTGCTGCCCGCGAACGTGAACCGGCGCTGCCAGAAATAGGCCAGCGGCATGCAGATCAGCCAGGAGCCGACCGCAGACACCGACTTTGGCAGCGGCAGATGCGACGTCGCGGCCGCCGCCAGCATACCATAGACCACTGCCATCACGCCGCCGACCACCAAAAAGCGCAGCAGCGTGTTTTGGTAGACCGCAGACAGGGTCACGGCGTACCAGTCTCTGTGACGATCTCTTGGGCCAGAGCCGCGGCATCGATCCGAAAGATCCGGATGGCCTTGCGATCACCCGTCACCTCGACCAGCCAGTCGGGCCAGCCGTCCTGATCCAGCTGGGTGATGAGCTTCGCTTCGGTGACACCGCCGCAGAACACCAGATGTTCGGCGCCCGACGCGGCCAGCGCATCTGCCAAGAGCTTGCGGCTGCCAAACGCGATGTCCCCGTTATGGAATACCGTCGAGCTGCGGTGATACCAGGCCGAGGTGATGGAATGCGGGGTGTAGACCAGGATCGCCGGACCGATATTGCCCGAAGCAAACACCAGGGATTTCGGCAGGCTGGCGATTTCGGCCATGACTGTTGAATCCCGGCAGAAAGCTGCCTTGGGTTTAAGGGACTGGCCATTTTCACCTTCGTCCAGCGCGACCTGAGCCGGCGAAAGGCGGATCATCCGTGTTGCCGTCTCGACCACAGCCGGGATCGCCAGCAAAAGCACCAAGGCCGCCGCGCCGCGCAGCCGGTGATCCCGGGGCAAGGTCGCAAAGGCATGCAGCAGAAATCCGGCCAAAAGCGGCAAGGCTGGCGTCATGAGATTGGCCGCCCGGTTCTGCATCAGCGCCAAGCTGAAACCCACGCCCACCACGGCAAATGCCTGGATCAGCGCGATTCCCTGACCCCGTGCTAGCCGGCCGCGCATCAGCCAGGTCGCGCCAAGCGACAAAAGCGCAATCACCACCGGAGGCAACATGATCCGTAGAAGCGACCTTGGGCGCAGCTCAAGCAGGGTCGCGGCCGACAAGGCCTCATCTATGCGCGTCGAGATGAAGGTGCGCACCTCTGGCGACGCATTGGCATAGGGGCCGGCCAGACAGGGCTGCAACAGCGGTGCAGCCAGCCACAGGCCGACCGCCAGCACCGCCAACGCCACCAGGATCCGGCCCGCCGGGTGCGGCAGGGCGCGGGCCAGCACCACCGGTGCCAGCGATGCCGCTATCCCCACCGCGGCCAGACTCAGCAGCGGAGGAGCCAGCACGTCGCAATGGTTGATCCACCACCCCGCCACCGCCGTCTGCCCGGCCAGCAGGAGAGGTGCCGCCACCGCGAAGACCAGACAAAAACCCACAAGCCACTTGCCCATGTCCGGCTCGGCAAAGGCGTGCCGCAAGACCATCATGCCCCAGATCACCGCAAGGCAGGGCAGCATCTCCAGCCCCACGGCAAGACAAAGCGCGGTCATTGCGCCTGCCAGCGCGCCAAGCACCCACCGCCGGCCCGGCAACACCGACAGGTAGAACACCGCCGTAGCGCACAGGATCTGGACGTTGTGATGGTCGATCCGCCCGGCGGCAAACTGTCCGCCCAGCTTGCCCCAGGTCAAAAAGGTCACCAGTGCCCCGATCGCTGCCGCCGGCCCGAACAGCCGGTTGTTGGCCGGGCCGATCACCAGAATCGCAAGACAGCCAAGCAGCGTCGGCCACAGGATGACCGCAAGATGCTCGGCCGCGGTTTGGGAAAAGATCCATGACGCAGGCACCAGAATCGCCGCGAGGCCCAGATCGACATAGCGTGACCAGTGGATCGACACGCCCTCGGGCGGCAAAAGCCGGTATTGCGTCGTGTCAAACCAGGATTGTCCCGCCAACCAGTCGCGCACCTGCTGCAACCGCATCAGATCATCGCCGCCGCCCCTGACCAGAAGCTCGGCGATATTCGGGGCGCGGCCGGCCACCCCAAGCAAAAGCGCCGCGAAGGCGGCAAGGCAAATCCACCGGATGACGCGAAAGTTCGGGGCGGTCTGCAGCATGGGTCAGGCGCTTTACCTTGGGGGAACGCCGGCATCAAAGACAGGGACGGCGACATTTTGCAACCGGATGTGCCCTTGACCCCGGAAAAACCGCAGGCCTTTTCGTGTCACGAACCGGTTGGCCTTTTTTGTTTCCATTTTGGGTCCCATTCCGGGCGTAGTCGCAGGTTTACCTAAGCTCAGGTAACCGAAGTCGTATGCGGTAACAGCCGAAAAGGACAAGGCGTTGATCGAACTTACCATCCTGATGCCCTGCCTGAATGAGGCCGAGACCCTGGCCACCTGCATCCGCAAGGCGCAAGAGTATCTTTCCCGCTCGGGGATCGCTGGCGAGATCGTGATCGCCGACAACGGGTCCACCGACGGTAGTCAGGCGATTGCCGAGGGTTTGGGCGCGCGGGTGGTGCCGGTGCCGGTGCGCGGTTATGGCGCGGCGCTGGGCGCGGGGATTGCGGCGGCGCAGGGTCGCTTCGTCATCATGGGCGACAGTGACGACAGCTATGATTTTTCCCGGCTGGATGGGTTTGTCGAAGAGCTGCGCGCCGGGGCGGACCTGGTGATGGGCAACCGCTTCAAGGGCGGGATTGCCAAGGGCGCGATGCCTGCCTTGCACCGCTATCTGGGCAACCCGGTGTTGTCGACCATTGGCCGGGTCCTCTACCGCACGCCGGTTGGCGACTTTCACTGTGGTTTGCGCGGGTTTTCCCGGGCGGCAATCCTGCGGCTGGGCCTGACCACCCCGGGGATGGAGTTTGCCTCCGAGATGGTGCTTCGGGCCTCGCTAGCGGGGCTGAAGATCACCGAGGTGCCAACCACCCTGTCGCCTGATGGCCGGTCGCGCCCGCCGCATCTGCGGTCCTGGCGCGATGGGTGGCGGCATCTGAAACTGCTGCTTACCTTTGCGCCGTTCAGCCTGTTTCTGTATCCCGGTCTGGTGCTGTTCGGACTGGGCACGGTGCTTTTCGTGCCGCTTCTCTTCGGGCCGTTGACCTTTGGCGGGGTGACGCTGGACCTTGGCACGCTGATCTTTGCTGCCGCTTTCATCATGACCGGGTTCCAGCTGGTCTGGTTCCACGCCTTGGCGCGGCTGTTTACCGTGCGGACCAACCTGCTACCCACCTCACCCCGGTTCGAGGCGTTGCGGGCGCGGCTGTCGGTGGACCTGGCCTGCCAGATCGGCGCGGTGTTCCTGCTGGTGGCGCTGGTGGTCTTTGGCGCGGCTTTCGCGGTCTGGGCCTATGACGGCTTTGGTCCGCTTGACCCGGCCAGCATCACCCGCCGCGCATCGCTGGTCGCGGTCCTAAGCGCGCTGAACGTGCAATCGGTGACCAACGGGTTTCTCTGGGGGCTGCTCAATCAAAACGGCCCCTTGCCTGTGGCCGAGGATCGCGGCCAGCCGGTTCTGCCCCCGACCAGCCGCGACGCCTGATCGGTCTTAATACCGATAGTGATCCGCCTTGAACGGGCCTTCGGGCTTTACCCCGATATAGTCGGCCTGATCGGGACGCAGCTCGGTCAGCCGCACACCGATCTTTTTCAGGTGCAGGCGGGCGACCTTTTCATCCAAGGCCTTCGGCAGGATGTAGACGCCGGGTGCATAGTCCTGGCCCTTGGTCCAAAGCTCGATCTGGGCGAGGACCTGGTTGGTAAAGCTGGCAGACATCACAAAGGACGGGTGTCCGGTGGCATTGCCAAGGTTCAGAAGGCGGCCTTCGGACAACAGGATGATCCGGTTGCCCGAGGGCATCTCGATCATGTCCACCTGCTCCTTGATGTTGGTCCACTTGTGGTTGCGAAGCGAGGCCACCTGGATCTCGTTGTCGAAATGGCCGATGTTGCCGACGATCGCCATGTCCTTCATCTCGCGCAGATGCTCGATCCGGATGACATCGCGGTTGCCGGTGGTGGTGATGAAGATGTCGGCGGAATGGACGACATCCTCCAAGAGCACCACTTCGAACCCGTCCATCGCGGCCTGGAGGGCGCAAATCGGGTCAACCTCGGTCACCTTGACGCGGGCACCGGCCCCCTGAAGGCTGGCGGCGGAACCCTTGCCCACGTCGCCATAACCGCAAACCACGGCGACCTTGCCGGCCATCATCGTGTCGGTGGCGCGACGGATACCGTCCACCAGCGATTCCTTGCAGCCGTATTTGTTGTCGAACTTTGACTTGGTCACGCTGTCATTCACGTTGATCGCGGGGAACGGGAGCTGGCCCTTCTTGTGCAGGTCATACAGGCGGTGAACCCCGGTGGTGGTTTCTTCGGACACACCCTTGATCGCAGCCTTGGTCTTGGTGAAGAAACCGGGGGTTTCCTTCATCCGCTTGGCGATCTGGAGTTTGATCACTTCCTCTTCCTCGGACTGGGGCACAGGGATGATATCCTCCCCAGCCTCGGCGCGCGCACCAAGAAGGACGTAGAGCGTTGCATCGCCGCCGTCATCCAGGATCATGTTCGCGCCTTCGGGAAACATGAACGAACGGTCAAGATAATCCCAATGTTCCGTCAGGGTCTGACCCTTGACCGCAAAGACCGGGATGCCGCCGGCGGCAATCGCGGCAGCCGCGTGGTCCTGGGTCGAAAAGATGTTGCAAGACGCCCAGCGCACATCGGCGCCAAGGGCGGTCAGCGTTTCGATCAAGACGGCAGTCTGGATCGTCATGTGCAAGGAGCCGACGATCCGCGCCCCTTTCAGCGGTTGGCTGGTGCCAAACTCCTCACGGCAGGCCATCAGACCGGGCATTTCGGTTTCGGCGATGACGAGTTCCTTGCGGCCAAACTCGGCCAGTGCGATGTCCTTGACGATGTAATCCTTGGCCATCCGGCTCACTCCTTGTGGGTTTGGCGGGCAGATAGCACGCAAGGGGCGTCGCGGCAATCGGCTGGACTTGCCGCATGGCAGGACTGGCACCAGGGATCGATTCGGGGATCGGTTGCGGGTCAAGCAAATGCGGGGCAAAGCAAAATCACTTGCAATTCAGTCCTGCCCATGGACCTTGTGCTGGCAACGACAGGAGGTGTCATGCCCGACCCGCAAAAACATGACTGCGCCGTTGTGTTCTGTATCGACGCGAATTTCCTGCAGTTTTCGTTGTTCATGATCTGGCAGATTGCCCATCTCAACCCGCACCGGCGGTTTGACTTTGTAATCGCCAGCCAGGACGATCTGGTGATCCCCGCCTGGGCCAAGCCCTACGGCATCGTCCTACATCGTTCAGGGCCCTATCCAGAGGCTGCCGCAGGGGCACGTTTCAGCGGCTCGATGTCGACCCTGTTTCGGATCATGCTGGCCCGAGAGCTTGGGGATTGCTACCGCCGGATCATCTATATGGACAGCGACATGTATGTGGCGGGCGGCGATCTTGGTCGGCTGCTGGACATCGACCTTGGGCCGCATCAGATCGGGGCGGTGCTTGACTGCCGGTACTTTTACCTGGTCGCCCCGCATGATGAGGAATTTAAGGCTGCTGGTTTGCCGAACCTGCCCTACTACAACACCGGTTTTCAGATTATCGACACCAAAGCCTACCGCGACCAGGAGGTAGAGCGGCGCGCCTTCGACATTTGCCACAACACCAAACGTCCGATCCTGAAGGGCGATCAGACCCTGCTCAACATGGCGCTGAAAGGCGGCTTTGCCCAGTTGGCACCGTGCTGGAACTGGCAGCAAGACGGCCTTTCGCCGCTTTTGTCGCATCTTTACCCGGTTTTCCACCATCACTTCATCGCGGCGCGTAAACCGAACCTGGTCGTCAGCCGACGCTTGCCAGTGCGATTCAACCAGGCCTACCGGGATTTCATGGCGCTTTACGCCCCCGATATGCTTGGTGCCATCTCTGACCAGCCCAAGCCGCGCCAACTGCGCCTGCAAGAGCACATCCGGATGGTGTTTGACACGTTTACCGCCGGACGGATCACCGAAGCGATCACCGCGCGGTTCCCAGACCCCTATCGCGCCATCCTTTAGCGCCCACAGCAGGAGTGTTCATGCCAGAACCAGAACGCCATGATTGCGCGGTAGCTTTCTGTTGCGACCGAAATTACTTTCCGCTGGCGCTGTTCATGATCTGGCAGATCGCGCATCACAACCCGGATCGGGCGTTCGATTTTGTCATAGCGACGCGCGATGACCTGCAACCGCCAGCCTGGGCCGCGCCGTTGCAGATCCACCTGCACCGGGTGTCCGATCCGCCCGAGGCGGTGATGGCTGACTTGATGAAATTGCCAAAGATGCGGCGGTTCCCCGGATCGACCACGCCGCTGGACCGGATCATGCTGGCGCGGGAACTTGGCCATCGCTACCGCCGTATCTTGTCGGTCGATTGCGACATGTTCATCTCGGGTGGCGATTTCAACCGGCTGATCAATATGGACATCGGTGCGCATCCGCTTGGCGCCGTGCTGGATGCACCGTTCCTTTATGAGCCGAACTACCATGCGCGCGAGTATCAAAGGGCCGGTCTTGGTGCGGCCCCTTACTGCAACTCTGGCCTCCTGCTGATCGACACTGCGGCCTATGTTGCGCAAGATGTGGACCATCGCAGCTTTGCCGTTTTCAAGAAACATCCAGACGCGATCCTTTACTCCGATCAGTCCATCACCAACCTGGCGCTTTGGGGCGGCTTCGCGCAACTGGCCCCGGCCTGGAACTGGCAGAACAGTGCGCGACTGCCGTTTTTCACGCTGAACTACCCGGTGTTTCTGCATCACTTCATCGGCAAGCATAAGCCCGACCGCCTGCTCTTGCGCACGCTTGACGCGCGGTTCAACCTTGCCTACCGGGAATTCATGGCCCGCTACTTTCCCGAGCATCTGGAGAAACTTGCGCTGCCCCTGCCGCACGAACCCTTGCGCAAGGGTAAGCTTTTCAGTGTGGTGATGGAGCATCTGCTGGCCCGTAGGACCACGATTGCGCTCCTGGACCGGTTCCCCGACCCTTACGTTGCGCTGATCTGACCCATGGCGGCGCGGGCATGGCAACGGATGCTTTCGGGGCGCAGGCTGGATCTTCTGGACCCAACGCCGATGGATATCGAGGTCGAGGATATCGCCCATGGTCTGGCTTTCGTTGCGCGCTGGAACGGGCAGACGCGGGGGGACTGGCCCTATTCGGTGGCGGAACACTCGCTTTTGGTCGAGGTGATCTTTGCCCGTGCCAACCCTGGCCTCGGGGCCCGCTGGCAGCTTGCCGCCCTGCTGCATGACGCGCCGGAATATGTGATCGGCGACATGATCAGCCCGGTCAAGGCGGCCGTGGGGCCAGGCTATGGGGAACTTGACCTGCGGCTGACGGCTGCGATCCACCGCCGTTTCGGCCTGCCTGCGGTGCTGCCCCTGCCGATCAAGAAGGCGATCAAGGCGGCGGACAAGCTAAGCGCATGGCTGGAGGCGGTGCGCATCGCCGGGTTCCGTGAGGGTGAGGCTGACAAGCTGTTCGGAAAGCCTGTGCCAGAAATGATCACGGACCTGCAGATCAAATTGCGTCCGCCCGCAGAGGTGCGGGCGGATTACGTGGCGCGGGTGCAGTCGTTGCTCCAAGACTGCGATTGAGACTGGGCTGCCCGCCTCAAAGACCACGGGTCCGCGACACAGGGGCCGAACGTTTGGGCTCGTCATCGTGGAACTCGGCCAAGGGCTGGCGGCGGTGATCGATCGTTTTCGGATGGTCAAGGCGGGCGGCCAGCAACAGGGCCTCGGCAAATATGTTCAACATCTTCTTTCTCCATCAGTTGGGTGATGTTGGTTCTTTGCCTGAAAAAAGCCTATGCTGCGACTCAGAAACTCTGCTTACATCATAGTCTGGCTAACATATGGTAGACTGGCATGCTCTTCCATCCCTGACCGCGCTGCGGGCCTTTGCCGCGACGGCCGAGAAGCGCAGTTTCTCGCAGGCCGCGCGGGCGCTGAATGTGACCCATGCTGCGGTGGCCCAGCAGGTCCGCGCGCTGGAGGATCACTTTGGCCGCTCGCTGGTCCAGCGCGAAGGCCGCGGGGTCAGCCTGACAGTTGATGGAGAGCAGCTGGCCGCCGCCCTTGCGGAAGGCTTCGGCGTGGTGCAGCGCGGGGTCGAGGCGCTGCGGTCCGGCGAGGTTGATCAGCCGGTGCGTGTGACCCTGACCGCTAGCTTCGCAGCACAATGGCTGATGCCCCGGTTGCGCGATTTCTGGGAGCAGCATCCCGACATCGGCCTGTCGCTACATCCCGACAGCAGGGTTGTGGACCTGCATCGTGAGCGGATGGATCTTGGCATCCGCTACGGCAACGGTGACTGGCCGGGGCTGGAGGCAAGCTACCTCGCCTCGGCCCGGTTGGTCGTTGCGGCAGCCCCGTCTTTGCTTGGGAAGGATCAAGGGCTGACGCCACAGGCGATGCAAGGGATGGAGTGGATCCTGGCGCGCAATTGGCCCGAGCAAGACAATTTTCTTCGCAACCTTGGCCTTGATCCCGCAACGCTGAGCGCAACCGAATTTCCGGGTGAGGAACTGGCAATCGCAGCAGCGCGCCAAGGATTGGGTCTGGTCGTGGAAAGCATGGCCCTGATCGAGGCCGATGTCGCCGAGGGCCGCTTGTGCGTGGTCCACGAAAGCCGTGAGAAACTGCCGGCCTATTTCGTGATCACCCTGCCCGGGCCGCAGCGCGCCGCTGCCCGGGCTTTTCTTAAATGGCTGGGATCACAGGCCTAAGCAATTGGCCTGATCAGATTGCCCCGTTCAGATCGCCCCGTTCAGATCGCCCCGTTCAGATCGCCATGTCGTCGGGCTTTTTGCCCTTGGCCAACGCCTCTGCAAACCAGCGCGGCTTGCGCCCGCGGCCCGACCAGGTGTCGGACTTGTCGGCCGGATTCGCATATTTCGCCGTCGAGGGCGTCCGTTTGCGCATCGGCGCGGTGTTGGTCAGTTCCGACAGCGAAAAACCCTTGGAACGGGCGATTTCCTCAAGTTCGACAAGGGCTTCACGCTTGCGCCGATCTTCAAAGCCTGCAATCGCCTTTGCAACCTGGGATTGCAGATCTTTAAGCTCTTTCAGGGAAAGCCCGTGCAGATCTATGTTCAAAACAGTCTCCTTCGTCCATTCAGATGTATTCTGAATAGGCGTTTCATTCGGGATTGGCAACAAACACAAATCAACGGGGGCTGCGTTTTGCCAGAATCCGCTGCAAGGTCCGCCGGTGCATCGAAAGGCGACGCGCGGTCTCAGAGACGTTGCGTTCGCACATCTCATAGACCCGCTGGATATGTTCCCAGCGCACCCGATCTGCCGACATTGGATTTTCCGGCGGTTTTGGCAGGGAGTCGCCGCTTTCCAGCAGGGCGTGGGTGACATCATCGGCGTCGGCGGGTTTGGACAAATAGTCGATGGCGCCGATCTTTACCGCCGCGACCGCCGTTGCAATTGCCCCATAGCCGGTGAGGACCACGATCCGGCAATCGGGACGGCGGTCGCGCAACGCTTCGATCACCTCAAGGCCATTGCCATCTTCAAGCCGCAGGTCGACCACCGCAAAGGCCGGGGGGTTGGTCATGGCTTTTGCCCGCCCTTCGGCAACGCTTTGCGCGGTATCGGGTTGAAAGCCGCGTTTTTCCATCGCCTTGGCCAGCCGCTTCACGAAGGCCTCGTCATCATCCACCAAAAGCAGACTGCGGTCCGCACCTAGGCGCTCGTTGCCATCTTCGGCCATTGTCAAATCCTTCCCGACTGGCCCGAGCCTGTTTTAGGGCGCGGCAGCCTGCAAGTAGCAGGCGACGCTATCGGCCATCTGCTCTGAACTAATGTCGCGGCGGAAAAAATCCACAAAGCCGGTGCCTGGAAGCATCAGATAGGTGAAGGTCGAATGATCCACGAGATAGAATTCATCCTCGGATTCCTGGCGTTTGTAGAACGTCTTGTAGGCAAGCGATGCCGCCCTTACCTGATCGGGCGTTCCGGTCAGCGCGATCAGGTTCGGGTGCATGTTCGCGGCATAATCGCCCAAGGCCTCGGGGGTGTCCCGCTCGGGGTCGATCGAGATGAAGACGGGGGTCACCGTCAGATTGCGGGCGGCCAGAATATCCACCGCTTCGGTATTGCGGGCCATGTCAAAGGGGCAGACATCGGGGCAGAACGTATAGCCGAAATAGACCAGCGCCGGTTGTTGCAGCACTTCGGCCTCGGTGACCGTTTCCCCCGCCGGATTGACCAGAGTGAACGGCCCGCCGATGTCACCGCCGGCGATCTGGCCCTGGCGACATTCGGCAAAGGGATCATCACCGCGATTGATCTGCACATAGGCGTAAAGCCCGGCAAGGCCGCCAAGCACGACCGTGCCGGCCAGGATGGCGTAAAGTCTGGTCATCGTCCGTCCTTTCGGTGTTTCGGTCGCATTGATCCCAGATGCAGCGCCGCATAACAATGCCTGGCAGGGGTGGATGCGGGGCCGGGTCACAGAATGGTTACCGCAGGACTTTTGCTGCCGTTCGACAACAGCAGCACCAACGGCGTCCGGATGCGTACCCTGATCCTGCTGCGCTGGATGGCGATTGTCGGGCAGGCCAGCACGATCTTTGTTGCCGATCGGGTCTACGGCCTGCACCTGCCGCTGGGTCTTTGCTATCTGGCGGTGGCTTTGGCCGTGGTTGCCAACTTGTTTGCAATCACGCTTCTGCCCGAAAGCAAACGGCTCAGCGAGGGCGAGGCGTTTCTGACGCTGCTGTTCGACCTCGCGCAACTGGCGTTTTTGGTGTTCCTCACCGGCGGTCTGACCAATCCCTTCGCGCTTTTGGTGCTGGCACCGGTCACGATCTCGGCCTCGGCGCTGCGGTTGCGATCGACCGTGCTTTTGGGATCGGTCGCCATCGTCCTGATTTCGGTCGCGGCGGTCTGGAACGTGCCGTTACGGCTGGAGACCGGCGAAATCCTGGCGGTGCCGCGCCTGTTCGCCTTTGGTTTCTGGCTTTCGATCGTGATCGGCATCCTGTTTCTGGGACTTTACTCGCGGCGGGTGGCCACCGAGATGCGGCTGATGTCGGACGCTTTGTTCGCCACCCAGATGGCGCTCGCACGCGAACAAAAGCTGACTGACCTTGGCGGCGTGGTGGCGGCCGCCGCGCATGAACTGGGCACGCCCTTGGCCACGATAAAGCTGGTAAGCTCGGAACTGATGGCCGAATTGGTTGATCAACCGGCGCTGCACGAGGATGCCCGGCTGATCCGCGAACAGGCGGACCGCTGCCGCGACATCCTGCGCAACATGGGTCGGGCGGGAAAGGACGATCTGCACCTGCGCCACGCCCCGCTAAGCGCCGTCCTGCGCGAGGCGGCCGAACCGCATCTGTCGCGCGGCAAGGTGGTAGAGTTCCGTTTTGCCCCGCTGGATGGCAGCCCCGACCGCCAGCCCAGCATCTTGCGACGGCCCGAGATCATTCACGGTCTGCGCAATCTGATTCAGAACGCTGTGGATTTCGCCCGCAGCACGGTCTGGATCGAAGGCGAGTGGACCGACCGCCGCGTGACCGTGCGGATCATCGACGACGGCGAGGGGTTCCCGGCGCATCTGATCGGGCGGATCGGTGACCCTTTCGTGCGCTTTCGCCGCAACGACCAGACCGTCGAGGGCCGTCCAGGGTACGAAGGCATGGGGTTGGGGCTTTTCATCGCAAAGACCTTGCTGGAGCGTTCAGGTGCGCGGCTGACCTTCGCCAACGCGACCGATCCCTACCTGCCGCTTGAGGACCGGCCGCTGCGCTGCGGGGCTGTGGTCGAAGCGGTCTGGCCGATGGCCGATCTTGCCGTGACCCCCGGCGGCGGCTTGGGCGAGAACCGCCGGATCGAAGGCTAGCAAGGCGCTCTGGCCACGGGTTGCGGTCTGGTCGTTCGCCGAAGCTTAACCGATGGTTAAGGAAATTGCGTCACTGCTGGGCAAGGTAGTGGAGGGTGCAAAGCCATGCCCGACAATCTTTTGCCAGGCCTGGCGCTGGGGCTGATCGCCTTTGCGGCGGCGCTGGCCAGCCTGGCGGTGCTTGCCATCTGGCTGGCACGTCAGCGCGCCCGTGCGGTCAGCCCGTTCTTCCCCCAGCCGCGCGAAACCGTGTTCCTGTTCGACGGCGAACGCCTGGTCGATGCCACGCCCAGCGCCCGCGCCCTGTTGCCCGAGGGCGAGGCAAGCCGTGCCTGGGTGTGGCTCATGTCACGGCTGCAACCAATTTTTCCCGGTCTGGCTCGGGCGCTTGATGCGCTGCCGCGCACCGGCCAGGTCACGCTTGCCTCGGGGCCGGGGATCGTGCCGCCGGTGGTGCTGCGCGGTGAATATCTGACCGGCCTGACCCGGCTGACCATGATCGACAGCGCCGTCGAACGCCGCCAGTCGCCAGCCCCCGGCGACACTCCGTATCCGGACAGCGCAGCCACGGCAGCCCTGCAGCAGGAATTGCTCGCTCAACGCGCAGTTCTGGGCAACGCCCCGCTTTTGATGTGGCGGCAAGCCGCAGAGGGGAGCGTGACCTGGGCCAATCACGCCTACCTGATTCGTGCGGCAGAGCTTTTGGCACCGGGAGACGATCTGTCCTGGCCATTGCCCTGCTTGTTCGATCCGGCCACCGCTGGGCTCGGCCGATCCGCGCGCACCAAGTTGCAGATGCCCGGGGGGCCAGAATGGTTCGACGTGATTCGTGCCCCGGTCGGGGAGGAAACCCTGTGCTATGCCCTTGCCGCCAACACTGCGGTCGCGGCTGAAACCGCCTTGCGTGATTTCATGCAGACGCTGACCAAGACCTTTGCCGACTTGCCGATCGGGCTTGCGATCTTTGACCGGGCGCGGGTCTTGCAACTGTTCAATCCCGCGCTGGCCGATCTGACGACGTTGCCGCCCGAATTCCTCATTTCGCGCCCGACGCTGAATGCTGTTCTGGATGCGATGCGGGCGCGGGCGATGATCCCGGAACCCAAGGATTACCGCAGTTGGCGCAAGCAGCTGACCAAGCTGGAGGAAGAGGCCGCGATGGGCCTGTTTGAGGAAACCTGGAGCCTGCCGGGCGGGCAGACCTACCGGGTGATCGGTCGTCCGCACCCGAATGGCGCACTTGCTTTCATGTTCGAGGATATCTCCTCGGAAATGATGCGCACGCGGCTTTACCGGGCAGACCTGGAGCTTGGCCAGTCGGTCATTGATGCCGTGGACGAGGGGGTGGCGGTGTTTTCGCTGGGCGGCCAACTGGTCATGTCGAACTTGGCCTATGCGCAGCTTTGGGATCACGACCCGGCGGTCTTGCTGTCGGACGCGGGGATCGTGTCGTTGTGCGCCTGGTGGCGCGGGCATTCAGCCCCCACACTTTTGTGGGACGACGCGGTAGACTTTGTGCGCACGCAGGGTGACCGTGCCGCCTGGGAAGGTGAGGTGCGGCTCATGGATGGGCGGCTGCTGATCTGCCGGTTTCGTCCCCTGGCCGGTGGGGCGACGCTGATCACCTTTCGCGCCCGAACGGTTGACGCTGCCCGACCGGCGCTGGAACCCCTTGCCACCGCTCAGAGGACCGGATGAGCCCGGTCTGGCGGTCACGGGCGTTTGGCTTTGCCTGACGCGGCGGGCTGGTCCGGCCTTGCGGTGGCACAGGGCAGGGATAAAGTCGGGCGCATGACGGACAGCCTGCCGCCCCTGACCCTGACTTTGCCCGCCGAGGCCGACACCGCCGCCTTGGGCGAGGCGCTTGCCTCGGTCTTGCGCGCTGGCGACTGTGTCTTGCTGGCCGGTCAGGTCGGTGCCGGAAAGTCCAGCCTTGCCCGTGCCCTGATCCGCGCGCGTCTTGGCCGCGAGGAAGAGGTCCCCTCGCCCAGCTTTACCCTGGTGCAGGTCTATGACGCCAACGAGGTTGAGATCTGGCATACCGATCTTTACCGCCTGACCCATCCCGATCAGGTGTGGGAGCTTGGCCTGGACGATGCCTTTGACCGGGCCATCACTTTGGTCGAATGGCCCGACCGTCTGGGCCGGCATCTGCCGCCAGATGCCCTTTGGATCGGGCTGGAAACGGCGGGCGAAGGGCGGCTGGCGAGGGTGAGCGGCGGGCGGCCGGGGCTCTTGGCCCAGATCGTGGCGGCCTGGCGCGGGCAGGGGCTGGACCGGCTTGTTGCTGCGGCGGGCTGGGCTGGGGCTGGCCGGCAGCATCTGGCCGGCGACGCCTCGGACCGGCGCTATTTCCGGCTGACGCAAGCCGGGGCCAGCGCCGTATTGATGGACAACCCGCCCGGAGGTGCCGATGATCCGGCAGCCTTTGTCGCCATGGCCGCCCATCTGCGCGGGCTTGGTTTGTCTGCCCCCGGGGTGATGGCCGCCGACACGGACAATGGCTTTCTTCTGCTTGAGGATCTGGGAGACGATCTTTTCGCGCGTCGTCTGGACCGCGACCCGTCCTGCGAGGCCGCGCTTTACGGACCAGCCGTCGATGTGCTGTGCCATCTGCAAGCCGCCCCGCTGCCCGTCGGTCTGCCAGATCTGACGGCCGATGACTGGGCAAAGGCAGCAGAGCTAGCAGTCACGGTCTATGCCCAGGCGGCGACCAGCGCTGCAGCGGACCCGTCCGGGCTGGTGCGCGTGCTGGGTGCGGCCTTGCGCGCCCATGCCGATGGGCCGCGCGTGCTGATCCTGCGGGACTACCACGCCGAAAACCTCCTTTGGCTGCCAGGGCGAGAGGGATTGGCGCGGGTCGGCTTGCTGGATTTTCAGCTGGGGCAGGCCGGGCAGCCGGGCTATGATCTTGTATCGCTCTTGCAAGACGCGCGGCGGGATGTTTCGCCCGCAACCGAGGCGGCGATGATCGCCCGCTTTGTCGCCACCACCGGGGCCAAAGCGTTTGCCGCGCACTATGCCGTGCTGGGGGCACAACGCGCCTTGCGCATCCTTGGGGTCTTCACCCGGCTGTGCGTGACCGTGGGCAAGCCCGCCTATATCCGGCTGATCCCCCGCGTCTGGGGGCACTTGCAGCGCAATCTTGCCCATCCCGCGCTGGCCGACCTGCGCGCGGTCTGCGACACTGTTCTTGCCGAGCCGACCGCTGAAGTCCTGCACCGAATCGAGAGCTTATGCCCGCCTTCCCCTTCCCGCTGATGGTCTTTGCCGCCGGCTTCGGCACCCGGATGGGCGCTTTGACCAAGGGCCAGCCAAAGCCCTTGATCAAGGTCGCCGGGCGGGCGCTGATCGATCATGCCCTCGCGGTGGCCGAGGGGGTCGGGGCCAAAAGGGTGGTGGTGAACACGCATTACCGCGCGGACCAGCTTGCGGCGCATCTGGCCGGGCGGGGCGTGCAGATCAGCCATGAGGCGGGCCAGATCCTGGAAACCGGCGGCGGTCTGCGCGCGGCCCTGCCGCTCTTGGGCCCCGGCCCGGTGGCAGTCCTGAACAGCGATGCGATCTGGACGGGGGCAAATCCGCTGGCCGAGCTTGCCGCCCAGTGGGATGGTACCAAGATGGAGGCGCTATTGTTGCTGCTTCCGGCGCAGCAGGCGGGGGCGGCCAAGGGCGATTTCCGGCTGAATAACCAGGGCCGGATTGCGCGCAGCCGGGGGGGCGAGGATCTGCTTTACCTCGGGGCCTCGATCCTGAACCCCGCCCGGCTGGCAGCGGTGCCCGAGGCGGTCTTTTCGCTGAACCAGCCTTGGGATGCGATGATCGCGGCGGGGACGGCCTATGGTTGGGTCCATCAAGGCGGCTGGTGCGACGTGGGCCGACCCGAAGGGATCGCCGCCGCCGAGGCGCTTTTGCAGGCCCGCGCATGACGACACCAGCCCTTTTCGCCCTGCCTCCCGGCCTGGATTTTCCGACCGAACTGGTCGCGGGTCTGGCGGCACGCCTGTCGAGCCAGCCGCCCGAGGCGATGGCCGCCGTCACCCTGATCGTCAACACCGACCGGATGCGCCGCCGCGTGCAAGCCGCTTTCGAGGCGCGGGGTCCGGGCTTTCTGCCCCGCCTCATGCTGGTGACCGAGGTGGCCGCCCTGGGCCAGCTTGCGCTTCCCGCGCCCATCCCGCCCTTGCGCCGACGGCTGGAGCTTTCGGTCCTGCTGGAGGGGCTTTTGGCCACCGGCACCACCGATTTTCCCCGTGCAGCCCTATTTGATCTTGCCGACAGCCTGGCCACCCTGATCGAGGAGATGGCGGGCGAGGGGGTGACGCCCGACCGGATTGCGGGGCTGGATGTCGCCAACCACTCGGCCCATTGGGCGCGGACGCAGGCCTTTCTGGGGATCGTCGCCCAGGCGCTGGAAGGCGATGCCCCCGACGCCGAGGCCCGGCTGCGCGCGGCTGTTCTGGCCCTTGCTAAGGGGTGGGAAACCCGCCCGCCGGTGGGGCCGGTGATCGTGGCGGGCTCGACCGGGTCGCGGGGCACGACGGCGCTTTTGATGCAGGCGGTGGCGCGGCTGCCGCAAGGCGCGGTGGTGCTGCCGGGGTTCGACTTTGACCTGCCCGCCCCGGTCTGGGACAGCATGGCCGATGTCCTGACCGCCGAGGATCACCCGCAATACCGCTTTCGCCCCTTGATGGAGGGGTTGGGCTTGGCACCGGGCGAGGTGCAACCCTGGACCGATGCCCAGGCCCCCGCGCCTGATCGCAACCGGCTGATTTCGCTCTCCCTCCGTCCCGCACCAATCACCGACCAATGGCTGACCGAAGGGCCAAACCTGCCCGACCTGGTGGCGGCAACCGAAGGTGTCACCCTGATCGAGGCCCCAAGTGAGCGGGCCGAGGCGCTTGCCATCGCCCTGATCCTGCGTCAGGCCGCCGAGACCGGCCAAACCGCAGCCCTCGTGACGCCCGACCGCAATCTGACCCGCCGGGTGACGGCGGCCTTGGACCGGTGGGGCATCCGGCCCGATGACAGCGCGGGGCGGCCCCTCGCGCTGTCGGCCCCAGGGCGGCTCTTGCGGCAGATCGCGGGGCTGTTTGGCCAGCGGCTGACGGTGGACATGGCGCTGGCGCTGTTGAAGCACCCCCTGGCCTTTACCGGTGAGGGGGGGGCTTTTGGGCGGGGCCAGCACCTGATCCTGACCCGCGAATATGAGCTTTCCGCCCGCCGCCATGGCCCGGCCTTTCCCAGTGCGGATAGCCTTGCCGCCTGGGCTGCCACCTCGGGTCTGGCGGGGGCCGGGGATTGGGCCGCGCGGATTGGTCAGGCCCTGTGCGGGCATGAAGGGGTGGGCCCCCAGCCGCTGAGCACCTTTGTCGCAAGGCATCTGGACCTGACCCGCCAGCTTGCGCGCGGCTTTGCCGAAACCGGCGAGGGCGGGCTTTGGGACAAGGCGGCCGGGGCCAAGGCGCGTGAGGTGCTGGAGGACCTGGAGGCTGAGGCTGGGGCGGCGGGCACCCTGACCCCCGGCGATTACCAGAACCTGATCCGGGGCATCCTGAACCGCCACGAAGTCCGCGAAACCGAAACCGCGCATCCCCGGCTGATGATCTGGGGCACGCTGGAGGCGCGGGTGCAGGGCGCGGGTCTGGTGATCCTAGGCGGGCTGAACGATGGCACCTGGCCCGCCGGGCCGCCGCCTGACCCCTGGCTGAACCGGGCGATGCGCAAGGCGGCGGGGCTGTTGCTGCCCGACCGCAAGGTGGGGCTTTCGGCGCATGACTACCAGCAGGCGGTGGCGGCACCCCTGGTCGTGCTGTCGCGCGCGCTGCGGGGGGCCGAGGCCGAGACCGTGCCTTCCCGCTGGGTCAACCGGCTGGTCAACCTGATGGAAGGCCTGCCCCAGCGGCAGGGACCACAGGCGCTGGCCGTGATGCGGGACCGGGGGCAGGTCTGGCTGGACCGGGCGCTGGCCTTTGACACCCCGCCCGCTCCGGTGCCGCCTGCGCCCCGCCCCGCCCCCCGCCCAGCCGTCACGCTGCGGCCAAAGCGGCTGTCGGTGACCGAGATCAAGACCCTGATCCGCGACCCTTATGCGATCTATGCCCGCCACATCCTGCGCCTTAACCCGCTTGACCCCCTGCGCCCCGAGGCCGACCCCCGCCTGCGTGGCACCGTGTTGCACGAGATTTTGGAGAGCTTCGTTCGCCAAGGCCAAGCCGGGCCTGCGGCGCTGATGGCGATCACCGATCAGGTGCTGGCGGCCAAGGTCGCCTGGCCCCTCGCCCGCGCGATCTGGCGGGCGCGGATCGAAAAGGCCGCAGCCGCTTTTCTGGAATTTTCGGCCTCGACCGGTGGGACCCCGGTGCTGTTGGAGAAAAAGGGCGCAGTCACCTTGCCGGGCCTCGATTTCACCCTGACCGGCAAGCCTGACCGGATCGACCAGCTTTCCGACGGTCGGCTGAAGCTGATCGACTACAAGACCGGCGCGCCGCCAACCGCCCCGCAGCAAAAGAAATTCGACAAGCAGCTTTTGCTGTTGGCAGCGATGGCCGAGCGCGGCGGCTTTACCGAACTTGGCCCCGTCGAAGTGGCTGAAGTGGTCTATGTCGGCGTCAAGGCCGAGCTTAAGCTGGCCGCGCCAGTGCTGGAACCCGGCCAGATCGACGCGACCTGGGCCGAGTTCACCGCCCTGATCGCTGCCTACAGCGAGGCGGATCAGGGCTATACCGCCCGCCGCGCGATGGAAAAGCAGACCGACGCTTCGGATTATGACCACCTCTCGCGGTTCGGCGAATGGGACGTGACCGGTGATGCGGGGGACAGCGCATGACACTTAATGCCGCCAGCCTGCGCCAACAAATCGCCGCCCGCCCGTGGCACAACACCTGGCTGTCGGCCAATGCCGGGTCCGGCAAGACGCGGGTGCTGACCGACCGGGTGGCGCGGCTCCTTCTCGGTGGGGTGGAGCCGCAGCATATCCTGTGCCTGACCTACACCAAGGCCGCCGCGACCGAGATGCAGAACCGCCTCTTCCGCCGCCTTGGCACCTGGGCGATGAAGCCGGACGACGACTTGCGCCGCGACCTCATGGAGCTGGGCGAGGATGATCTTTCCGCCCCCCGCCTGACCCGCGCGCGCCAGCTTTTCGCCCGCGCGATCGAAACGCCGGGTGGCTTGCGCATCCAGACCATCCACAGCTTTTGCGCCGCCCTTCTGCGCCGCTTTCCGCTGGAGGCCGGGGTGCCGCCCGGTTTCACCGAAATGGACGACCGCGCCGCCCGCCTGATGCGCGCCGAGATCGTCGAGGATATGGCCGACCGCCTTGCGATTGAGGCCGTCCGTGCCCTGACCGCTGTCTACAACGGCGAGGATTTTGCCAAGCTGGTCAGCCAGATCGCCCGCGACCGCGCCGCCTTTCATCGCCCCAAAACCCGGGCCGAAGTCTTGGGTCTGTTCGGCCTCCCCCATCCCTTGCCCGACGACTATCTCGTGTCGCGCATTTTTCAGGGCAATGAAGCGGCCCTTTTCGCGCAGGCCTTGCCGGTGCTGATGGCGGCAAGTCCGACGATGCGCGACCTTGGCCGGATGCTCGGCAGTATCGCCCTTCCCGCGCCGGACCCCGGCTGTATTGCGCCGCTCTTTGACGCCTTTCTGTACAAGGATGATGGCAAACCGCGGGCCGAGGCCAAGCTGAAATCCATCCCGACCAAGACTGCGCGCGCGGCGATGGTCGAGGTCGGCTGCGATGAGGATTTCGACGCCTTCATGCACCGCGTTGCCGCCGCGCGTGAGGCTGAACTGGCCCTTGCCGCCGCCGAAAAGACCCTTGCCCTGCAAGCCTTCGCCGCCGCCTTTCTGCCGATCTACGCCCGGCGCAAGGCCGACCGGGGCCTGCTCGACTTTGACGATCTGATCGAACGGGCGCGGGCGCTGCTTACGGATCCGGCGCTGGCGGGTTGGGTGCTGTTTCGGCTGGACGGCGGGATTGACCATATCCTGGTCGATGAGGCGCAGGATACCAGCCCCGACCAGTGGCAGCTGATCGAAAGCCTCGCGGCGGAGCTGACCTCGGGCGAGGGGGCGGTGAACCGGCCGCGCACGCTGTTTGTTGTCGGTGACAAAAAACAATCGATCTATTCCTTTCAAGGCGCCGATGTCGCGGCCTTTGACCAAAAGCGCGATCTGTTCCGCGACCGTCTTGCCGGGGGGGCGGGGCTGGCGGAACTGTCGCTGGACCATTCCTTCCGGTCCTCGCCCGCGATCCTGACGGTGGTGGACCAGACCTTTACCGATGATCTGCATGCCGCCATCGGGGGCGAAAGCCGCCATCTGGCCTTCAACGAACACCTCGCCGGGCGGGTCGATGTCTGGCCGGTGGTCGAAAACAGCCCCACCCCCGACCCCGGCCCTTGGTTTGAGCCGTTGGACCAGCCCCACCCCGAAGATGCCGAGGTTCGGCTGGCCCGCGATATTGCCGCGCGGATCAAGGCGCTGGTGGACGGGGGTGAGCAGATCCCGCAGGCGCGCTCGGCCCCGCGCCCGCTGCACTATGGCGATTTCCTGATCTTGGTGCAGCGCCGGTCGGCCCTGTTTCACGAGATCATCCGTGCCTGCAAGGCGCTTGACCTGCCCATCGCCGGGGCTGACCGGCTAAAGCTGGGCGGTGAGATGGCGGTCAAGGACCTGTCCGCCCTCTTGGCCTTCCTGGATACGCCCGAGGATGATCTGTCTTTGGCGGCGGTCTTGCGCTCCCCCCTTTGCGGCTGGGACGAGGAGGCGCTTTTCACCCTTGCTCAAGCGCGGCGCGGCTATCTGTGGGCGGCCCTGCGTGAAGCGGGCTCCCATCCCGAAACCCTGGCCATGCTGGACGATCTGCGGGGGCAGGCCGATTTCCTGCGTCCCTATGATCTGATCGAACGGGTGCTGCACCGCCATGACGGCCGGCGCAGGCTGCTGGCCCGGCTTGGCCCCGAGGCCGAGGATGGAATTGACGAGCTTCTGTCGCAGGCGCTGGCCTATGAGGCCGCCGAGGTGCCCAGCCTGACCGGGTTCCTCGTCTGGATGGAGACCGACGATCTGGAGGTAAGGCGCCAGCTGGATAGCGAGGGTCAGCGCATCCGGGTCATGACCGTCCATGGCGCCAAGGGGCTGGAGGCCGAGGTGGTGATCCTCCCCGATACCGGCGACCGCCAGCCCTCGGACAAGGATGATTACTACGGTCTGCCCAGCGGCGAGGCGGTCTGGAAGGGTGTCAAGGCCGATGCCTCGACCCTTGTCGCCGCCGAGCGTGAGGCCAGGGCGGAACGCGCCGCCGCTGAACGGCTGCGGCTCCTCTATGTCGCGATGACACGGGCACGGTGCTGGCTGATCGTGGTCGCCAAGGGCGAGGTGACGCAAACCGATTGCTGGTACAACCTGATCCGCGCCGGGGTGGACCGCGCCCAGGCCCAGCCGCTGGAGGGGGGGGGCTTGCGCCATGCGCATGGCGATTGGCCCTTGCCCCTGCGGCGCGACCCGGCGGTTGGGCGGGCGCGGGCGTTGCCCGATTGGGCCTTTGCCCCCGCCCCCCCCGCCCCGCGCGCGGGCGTCGTGCTGTCACCCTCTGACCTTGGGGGCGCGAAATCCCTGCCGGGCGATCCCGCTGACGGCGATGCCAAGGCCCGGGGCAGCGCGCTGCATCTTTTGCTGGAACATTTGCCGGGCTTTGATCCAGCCGATTGGCCTGCGCGGGCGGCGGCGCTGATCCCCGACCTGGCCCTTGCCGTGGAGCTTTTGGCCGAGGCGCGGGCGGTGCTGGAAGACCCCGCCCTTGCGCCATTGTTTGCGCCGGGCACCCTGGCCGAGGTGGCGGTGACCGGCCCCTGGCAAGACCGGGTGCTGACCGGGACCATCGACCGGCTGGTGACTGGCCCCGACCGGGTACTGATCATCGACTACAAATCGCACGCGGCGATCCCGCCGGGACCCGAAGCGGTGCCCGAAGGCATCCTGCGTCAGCTTGGGGCCTATGCCCATGTGCTGGCGCAAATCTACCCCGGCCACCGGATCGAGACAGCGGTGCTTTGGACGCGCGGGCCGGTTTTGATGCCGCTGCCTCTCGATATCGTGAGGCACGCCTTGTCCCGTGCCACGATCCCTTGACGCCGCGCCCTTGCGTTCTTAGCTTTCTATCCTGATTTCATCCCAAGGAGACTGGATTATGGGCGCAGCCACTGTTGCTGTTTCGGACGCCACTTTTGATGCCGAGGTTCGCAAGTCGTCGATCCCGGTCGTCGTGGATTTCTGGGCCGAATGGTGCGGACCTTGCCGCCAGATCGGTCCCGCGCTGGAAGAACTTGCTGTGCAATATGCGGGCAAGGTGAAGATCGTGAAGGTCAACGTGGACGAAAACCCCGAAAGCCCTGCCGTTCTGGGTGTACGCGGCATCCCGGCCTTGTTCCTCTTCAAGGACGGTGAGGTGGTGTCGAACAAGGTCGGTGCCGCCCCCAAGGCCGCACTGGAAACCTGGATCAAATCGGCGATCTGATTTCTAGCGCCTGCCGTTTGGGCCTTGGTCCGACAGGCAGGCGCGCAACCTTTCAAAACTGCCTGCCACACCGTTTGCGGGGGCGGGTTCGGCCAGAAAGCCATCCAAGAGTGGCCAAAGCTTGATCGCCCGGTCGATGATCGGGTCGGTGCCAGTGGCATAGAGCCCTGCCTGGATCATCAGTTCCGCCCGGTCATAGGCGCCCAAAAGGCGCCGCGCCTCGGTGATCAAGGCGTTCTCCCCTTCATCCGCCGCGTCGGGCAGGGACCGCGACACTGACCGCAAAAGGTCAATCGCCGGAAAGCGGCCGCGTTCGGCGATGCGTCGGTCCATGACCACATGGCCATCTAGCACCCCGCGCAGGATGTCGGCCACGGGTTCATCCATGTCGGACCCCGCGACCAGCACCGAAAAGACCGCCGTTATGTCCCCTGCGCCTTCGGGCCCCGGCCCGGCGCGTTCGGCAAGCCCCATGATCGTCTGGGTCAGCGACGGGGGGAAACCGCGCAGGCTGGCGTCCTCTCCCCCCGCAAGGGCGATCTCGCGGTGCGCCTCGGCAAAGCGGGTGACGCTGTCCACCAGCAAGAGGACATGCAGCCCCTGATCGCGGAAATGCTCAGCCACGGCCATCGCGGTATAGGCGCACATCCGGCGCATCAGCGGCGACTGGTCCGAGGTGGCAGTGACCACGATGCTGCGCGCCATGCCGGCAGGGCCAAGCACTCGCTCCGTAAACTCACGCAACTCGCGGCCGCGTTCCCCGACCAGCGCGATGACGACCAGATCCGCCTCGACCCCCCGCGCGAACCGGGCGAGGAGGGACGATTTCCCCACGCCCGAGCCGGCGAAAAGCCCGATCCTTTGCCCGCGCACCAGGGGCAAAAGCGTGTCAAACACCGCCACCCCGGTATCCAGCCGCGCACCCAGCCTGCGACGGCTGGCGGCTGGCGGGGCCGGGGCGCGCAGGGCGGCGGGTTTGGGGCCGCGCAAAAGGGGCCGTCCGTCCAGGGGCTGGCCCATGGGGTCGATGATCCGGCCGATCCAGCCTGCATCGGGGGCAACCTCGGCCCGGCCCAAAAGCTCCACCCGGTCATCGATCGCCATGCCATCGCCCGAGGCATCCGGCAGGACCGAGGCCCGCCCCTCGGCCAGGCGCAGCACCTCACCCCCAGAGCGGCCATCGCGGCTGGTGATCTGCACCCGGTCGCCAAGTGCCGCGCCATCAAGGCCGGTGACATCCACCAGCCCACGCCGCGTTTCCACCACCCGCCCGACCCGGCGCAGGACCGGGGTCGCGGCAATCTCGGCCAGAAGGCCATCGAAAAGGCCAGTCGTCACGGGATTCTCCCTTTGTTCGCTCTCAACCGTTTCTAAAGGAATCACCCTTAAGCCTTGGTGAAGTTGGTCGAGGGAGAAGCCCCGATGTTTGAGAAGCTGGATCTTACCCGCATGGCGCAAGCCCTTGCTGCCCATTCCGGCGCAAGGATGGGCGTGATCGCCCAGAACGTGGCCCATGCCGATACGCCGGGCTACAAGGCGCAGGACCTGCCGCCCTTCGACAAGGTCTTCGCCGAGGGGGGGGAGGGGATGCGCTCCACCCGGCCCGGCCATATTGCTGGTCCCGGGGGCGAGGCCCCGATGCAACCCCAGCGCGCCCCGGGGCGTGAGGCACCGAACGGCAATACCGTTTCCCTGGAAGGTGAGATGGTGAAGTCGGTCGAGGTGCGGCAAAGCCATGAGATGGCGCTGGCGGTTTACCGGGCGACCTCGGACGTGATCCGCGCCAGCCTTGGCCGGTCGCGGTAAGGGGCAAAAACATGGGCAACGATCTGCTAAGCTCCCTGTCCTTTGCCGCCGCCGGGATGGAAACGCAGGCGATGCGCCTGCGGCATGTGTCGGAAAACATCGCCAACGCCGACACCCCCGGCTACCACCGCAAGGTTATGAGCTTTGATCAGGCGATGGACACCGGTCTGGTTGAGGCTGGGCCAGTGCGGCTGGACCGCAGCGATCTGGTCCGCATCTACGACCCCGGCCATCCCCTGGCCGATGACACTGGTCACTACGACGGCTCGAATGTCGATCTGGTGATCGAAATCGCTGACGCGCGCGAAGCGCAGCGCAGCTACGAGGCGAACCTTCGAATGTTCGATCAGACCCGTCAAATGACGCAAAGTCTGTTCGACCTTCTGCGCCGATAGAGGAGATCCAGAATGGATTTGAAGACCTCTCTTGTATCGCAGGCCTATGCGAATGCCCGCAGCGCCGCCGCTCCCCAGCCAAAGGCCGGGGCGGCAGCCGAGGGCTTCGCCAAGCTTGCCGACAATTTCATGGGCGCGCTGGAAGAGCATGAAAAGACCGCGCAGGCCGCGATGACTGGCGGTGCTGATCCCCATGCCCTGGTGCAGGCGCTCGCCTCATCGCAGCTTGCGGTCGAGACGGTGGCCACGGTCCGCGACCGGGTGGTGGAAGCCTATCAGGAAATCCTGAGGATGCCGGTATGAGGGTAAGCTCATGACCGAAGCGATGATCTATGACCTGACCCGCCAGGGGCTTTGGGTGTCGGTGGTGATGTCCGCGCCCTTGCTGACCGTGGCGCTGGTTGCGGGGGTGGTGGTCGGCCTCTTTCAGGCGCTGACCTCGATCCAGGAAATGACCCTGACTTTCGTGCCCAAGGCTGCGCTGATGCTGGTCGTGTTCTGGGCCTCGATGAGCTTCATGACCTCGTCTCTGGTGGACTTCTTTCAGGGCACGATCATCCCTCAGATCGAAGGAAGTTAGGGATGGATGCCGCAGGATATACCACGCTGAACCGCCAATCGGGCCTGATGCGCGAAATGGGGGTTGTGGCCAACAACATCGCCAATGCCTCGACCACCGGGTTTCGCCGCGAAGGGGTGGTGTTTTCCGAATTCGTCGCGGCGATGGATCAGGACCCATCCCTGTCGATGGCCCATGCCAGCGGTCGCCACGTTGACCTTTCGCAATCTACGCTAAGCCAGACCGGCGGGGCGTTTGACTTTGCGATCCAGGGCGACGGCTTCTTTCTGATCGAAACCCCGGAGGGGGAGCGTCTGACCCGCGCCGGCAGCTTCACCCCTTCGGCCGAGGGGGAACTGGTCACGCCGGACGGCTTTCGCCTGCTGGACGCCGGGGGCGCGCCGGTCTTTGTGCCGCCCGATGCCAAGGTGGCGGTGGCGCGCGATGGCACCGTGTCGGCCAATGGCGAACCCATCGCCCAGATCGGCCTTTGGCAGCCCAGCGATCCGATGACGCTGGTCCACCAGTCCGGCACCCTGTTTCAAGGTGGCGCGCTGGAACCCGTAGAGGATGCCGAAATCCTGCAAGGCATGCTGGAGGATAGCAACGTGGAGCCCGTCGGCGAAATCGCCCGGATGATCGAGGTGCAGCGCGCCTACGAGATGGGCCAGAAGTTCCTCGATGCCGAAGACCAGCGCGTGCGCGGCGTCATCCAGACGCTGGGCCGATAGGAGGATGCGATGAAAGCCTTGCAAATCGCCGCAACCGGCATGGCGGCCCAACAGATGAAGGTGGATGTTGTGTCAAACAACCTCGCCAACATGTCGACCACGGGCTACAACCCCCGCCGCGCGGATTTTTCCGACCTTCATTATCAGCAGATGGCGCGGCCCGGCAGCGTCTCGGCGGCGGATGGGTCGATGCTGCCGACCGGGGTGCAGATCGGCCTTGGGGTGCGGCCCGCCGCCGTATCGGTCATCCTGGGGCAAGGCTCGCTGGATGCGACCGGGGGTGATCTTGACGTGGCCATCGACGGCAACGGTTACATCGAGGTGCAAATGCCCTCGGGCGAGGTGGGCTATACCCGCGACGGCGCGCTGAAACGCTCGGCGGATGGGCTGATCGTCACCTCGGACGGGTTCGGTGTGGTGCCGGGCATCACCATCCCTTCCGATGCGCGCAGCCTGACGATCAGCCCCTCGGGCGAGGTGTATGCCGAGTTTGCCGACCGGGTCGAACCGGAACTGCTGGGCCAGCTGACCCTTTCCACCTTCTCAAACGAAAAGGGGCTAGAGGCGATCGGCTCGAACCTTTTTCTGGAAAGCCCAGCCTCAGGTGCTGCGTTCTCGGGTGTGCCGGGCGAGGATGGGTTGGGCACATTGCGGCAGGGATATCTGGAATCAAGCTCGGTCGATGCGGTGCGCGAGGTGACCGAACTGATCAAGGCGCAGCGCGGATACGAGTTGAACGCCAAGGTGATCACGGCAGCCGACCAGATGCTCGCCGCAACCACGCAGGTGCGCTGATGTGGCGTGCCTTGCTCCTTTTCGTCACCGCAGCTCCGGCCCTTGCCGAGAGCCTTGTTGCAACCCGCACGATCCGCGCCGCAACCGTCCTTGGGCCCGAGGACATCACCCTGGTCGCCGCTGTCCTGCCAGGGGCGCTGACCGATCCGACCCTGGCCGTCGGGCTTGAGGCGCGGGTCGCGATCTATGCCGGCCGCCCGGTGCGGGGCGAGGATTTGGGCCCACCGACCCTGGTCGGTCGCAACCAGATTGTGGCTTTAATCTACGCATCGGAAAGCCTTGCCATCGCGACTGAAGGCCGGGCCCTGGCGCGCGGGTCCGAAGGCGATGTCATCAAGGTCCTTAATTTGACTTCCCGCGCAACGATCATTGGCCAGATCGGTCCGGATGGCGCGGTCTATGTCCGCTTGGAGGAATGACATGCTGAACCCACGCCTTTGTGCCTTTGCCCTTGCCGCGCTGTCGCTGCCGGGATGCGCAAAGCTAAGTCAGGTCGGTCGTGCGCCGGAGTTCTCGCCGCTGGAGGGCAGCAGTCAGCACTATGCGATGTATTCCGCCACCCTCCCCGAAGATGAGGTGCCCGCCGCACCATCGGACGCCTCGTCGCTCTGGTCGGCTGGAACTGCATCGCTGTTTGGCGACCGGCGGGCCGCCCTGCGCGGTGACATCCTGACCGTGGTGATCGAAATCGACGACAGCGCGGCTATTTCCAACACCACGGGTCGCAGCCGCAGCGGCGAGCAAAGCTCTGGCCTGCCCGAATTCTTTGGCATCCCGCAGCGGGTTGATGAAAGCCTGCCCGAGGGTGCAAGTCTGGCCGAAGCCTATGAGGCCGAGTCGTCCTCGACCTTCGAGGGTTCGGGCAACGTGGCCCGGCAAGAAGAGTTGACGCTTCGCATCGCCGCCACCGTGGTTGAAGAATTGCCAAACGGAGTCCTTCGGATCGAAGGCCAGCAAGAGGTGCGGGTCAACAACGAACTGCGCGAACTGGTGGTGACCGGCTATGTCCGCCCGATCGACATCAGCCGCCAGAACGAGATCACCTATGACAAGATCGCTGGGGCGCGGATTTCCTATGGCGGGCGGGGCCAGATCTCAGACATGCAAGAACCAACCTACGGTCAGCAGACCGCCGACATTCTGATGCCGTTCTGATCATGATCCGCAAGCTCCTTCCCCTTGTGATGGCGGCGTTCGGCCTTGGTGGGGGCGTGGCTGCCGGTGTCATGCTGCGACCGGCCGCCGATGCAGACCACGCCGATGCTGCGGCCGATCCCCACGCAATGCCGGCAGAGGACCATGCCGCCGAGACTGCCGAGATGCCCCCAGAAGGCGAACATGGCGAAGCCGGCGTGCCGGAATATGTAAAGCTCAATAACCAGTTTGTGGTCCCGGTCGTCGAGGAGGGTCGTGTCGCCTCGATGGTGGTGCTGTCCCTGTCATTGGAAGTCGAGGCCGGGTTTTCCGAAACCATCTATGAGCGTGAGCCTAAGCTGCGCGATGCCTTCCTGCAGGTGCTGTTCGATCACGCCAACACCGGCGGGTTCAGCGGGTCGTTTACCGACGGTGCCAATCTGGTTGTCTTGCGCACCAGCCTGCACGAGGCGGCGGCCCTGGTGCTGGGCACCGCGATCAAGGATGTGCTGATCACCGACATCGCGCGCCAGGATAGCTAACGGGGCGGCTTTGCCTTTGCAACCGCCCCGCGCAGCGCCTGCAAGCGGCCAAAGGCGGTGGTTGCCTCGGTCCGCATCTCGAACAGTTCGGCCGTTTGACGCGCCATCACTGTGTTGAGTTCGGCGCGGCGGATGTCGGCCCAGCGACCATAGTTCAGCTCGACCAGGCCCGCAGCAACCGGCGGCAAATCAGCCGGAGCGGCAGCCGCGTTGATCGCCCGCAACTGATCCTTGCTGCGTTCCAGATGGAGGGCAGCCTGGCGCAAGTTGCCAAGCTTTTGGTCAAGGACCAGCTCGGCCAGCGTGCTGAGGCGTTGCAGATCCTGTTTGCTGGTCAATTGCGGCGTGCCTTCTTGCGCATGGCCTCGGCAAAGCGGATCGCGGCGGCAACGGCGCGGTAGTGTTCCGCCCGGATTTCCTGGCCAAGCTCGACCGTCGCATGGATCGCGCGGGTGGCGGGGGGGTTGCTGTGAACCGGAACACCGTGTTCGGCAGCGCGGGCGCGGATTACGCGCGCCACCTCGTCCACCCCCTTTGCAACGCAGACCGGGGCGCCGCCCTTGCCCCGGTCCCAGCGCAACGCAACGGCGTAATGGGTCGGGTTCACCATCACCACATCGGCGGTCTTGACGTCGGCCAGCATCCGGTTCGTCGCAACCTCTTGCGCCCGTTGCCGCCGCGCTGCCCGCAGATGCGGGTCGCCTTCGCTGTCCTTGAATTCATCCATCACTTCCTGGCGCGACATCCGGTTGCGCTGTCGGTGCAGGTGAATTTGCCAAAGATAGTCCACCCCGCCCAGCACGGCAGTGATCACCAGTAGGATGAACAGGAACTCAACCGTCAGATCGACGAGTATTCCGGAGGTTTCCGCCGGGCCAAGGTAAACCGTGGCCAGGATGTCTTCGATCCGGTTGGACAGAAACGTGTATAGCACGGCCGATACGAGGCCAAGCTTGACCAGGCCTTTCAGAAACTCGACCAGGCCCTCGGGTCCGAACTTGTGCCCGGCAGTTGCAAGGGGCGAGATGCGCGACAGCTTGGGGGCCAGGTTGTCAAGCGTGACGGTAAAGCTGTTGGTGGCGATGATCATGCCAATCACGGCCGCAGCAGGCAGCAGCAAAAGCGCGAAGGTCGGCCCGGCGAAGGCCCAGAGAAGACCGGCCAAAGGGGCGCGCGCCTCGGTGGTCAAAAGCCGCGCCATCCGATCGGACTGATCCAGCAAGACCATTCCGGCGGTTCCCAAGCGCTCGACCGCCCAGCCCCCCAGACTGACCAAGGCAAGGAGGAACCCGCCAATCCCCGCCGCCATCAAAAGATCGGCGGACCGGGGAATGTCGCCGCGCTTGCGCGCCTCAAGCAGCTTTTGCGGCGAGGCGTCGTGCTCTTTGTCGTCATTATCGTCGTCTTCCCCGCTCATCTTTGGGCCACGAACGGATCGGCAAGGAAGGTCTGGAACGCCTCCAGCCAGACGGCAAGGGCCAGAGGTGCCGCGATGGCCAGCAAGGCGAGGCCGCCCAGCGTCAAAGCCGGAGCGCCAACCATCGAGACCATCAGCTGTGGTATTGCCCGGTTTATGGCGCCAAGGGCCAGGTTGTAGATCATCGCGGCGATGACAAAGGGCGCCGCCAGAGAGAAGGCCAGGCCAAAACTTTGCGAGGCAAGCCCAAGCCCCCAGTCCGCGACAACTGCCGCATCCGGATAGCCCCCGGCAGGCAGGATGTCATAGGACAGGATGATCAGCTTGGCCGCCTGCACATGCAACCCCAGGTGCAGCGCCAAGGCCACGCCGGTGATCAGGAACAGGTTCCCGATCGCCGGTTGCGGTTCGGGGGCTGCCCCGGCGAAAAGCTGCGACAGGGTGGTGGCCTGGGCGATGATCGCCGCTGCCGTCTGCAGCGCCAGAAACATCAGCCGAATGCCGACCCCCAGGATCAGCCCGGCCACCGCCTCGCCTGCCAGCGGCATCAGGCCGGGGTCAAGGCGTTCCAGATCCTCGGCCACCACCGGGGCCACGACCAGCGTAAAGGCGACAACCAGCGCCAGCTTGACGCGCTGCGGCACGGCGGCATCGCCAAAGCCGGGCAGCACCGTCACCACTGCCCCGACCCGGACAAAGACCAGCACTGCTGCCCAAAGGTAGGACTGGCTTAGGTCCAAAAGGGCGGCGATGTCGGCAAGCACCTCGGTCATGCGGGGACCTGGCCCAAAAGAGCGGGGCGCGCATCGGTGCCTATTTCCTCATAGGACAGGACCGGCATCTGCAACCCCTTGGCCTGGACCACGGCCCGCAAAAAGCGCCGGCGCGCGACCGAGGTGACCAGCGCCGGATAGACCCCGGTCTCGGCGGCGCGGTTGGCCCGCTCGGTCAGCCCATTTGCCAGCTTGGCAAACATGTCCGGCGGAAGGGCAATGTCGCGGTGTCCCCGATCGCTGTCGATCTGATAGGTGGAGAACGCCTTTTCCCAGTCCGGAGCCAACTGGATCAGCGGTACCGTGCCATCGGCGCGCTTCAACTCGGCGACAATCTGAAAGCCAAGCCGCTGGCGGACATGTTCGCAAATCGCCTCGGGGGTCCCAAGGCCGCGACCCTCGGCGACAGCCTCCAAGATCACGGGCAAGTTGCGGATCGATACACGTTCGTCCAGCAACAGCCGTAAGACCGAATGCAAAAGGTCGACCGGCACCTTATCGGGCATCAGTTCGTCAAGGAACCGGCGGTTGGCCTCGGCCCGCGCCGGATCAGAGAGTTTGACGAATTCGTCCAGCAGGCGACGCAGGCCGCGCAGTGTCAACAGCCGCGACAAGTTGCCTTTGAGCACTTCCAGAAGATGGGTGGCCAGCACCTCGGTCGGTGAGACGACGGTCAGACCCGAAAGCGCCGCATCCTCTTGCTGGTCGGTGCTGATCCAGCGGCCCGGCGCACCGTAGACCGGTTCCTTGACGTCGATCCCGTCCGGCGCGCGCACGCCGTCGGTCAAGAGCACCAGCACCCGGTCCGGATAAAGCCGATCCGACACCCGTTCGACCCCCTGCAGGCGAATTCGGTAGCGCCCCGGACCAAGCGTGGCTTCGTCGGTCAGCCGGATTTCCGGCAGGATGAAGCCAAAGCTTGCCGCCACATGGTTGCGCATGTTGCTGATCCGGCCATCCAGACCGGTCGCTGGGTCCAGCGCCATGGCGATGAGGTTTGGCGCAAACTCGATATGGATATCGTCAAAGTCCAGCACATCCCCGATCGACCTTTGGCGCGGCGGTTCGGGCAGGGCTGGCGGGGTCGCTGTTGGCCGGTTGGCGGCGCGTGCTTGCAAATAGGCCAGCCCGCCCAAGGCCAGGGCGGCCAGCATGAACGGCAGGAACGGCATGCCGGGCACGATCGCAAACAGCATCATCAGCGCCGCAACGGTGCCAAGCGCGCCAGGATAGCGGCCAAGCTGGGCAAAGAAGGACACGTCCACCGCACCTTTCTGGCTGCCCTTGGCCAGCAAGAGCGCCGCCGCGACCGAGATGATCACCGCAGGGATCTGGCTGACCAGGCCATCCCCGACGGTCAGAATCGTATAGGTGCGAAACGCCGTGCCCGCGTCGAGGCCGTGCACGAATATGCCCACAATCAGGCCGACCACGATGTTCAAAAGCGTGATCAGCAACCCAGCAATCGCATCGCCCTTGACGAATTTCGACGCTCCGTCCAGCGAGCCGAAAAAGGTCGTCTCGGCCAGTTCCTGTTCGCGCCGCCGCTTAGCCTCGGCATGGTCGATCGCGCCCGAGGACACGTCGGCGTCGATGGCAAGCTGGCGGCCCGGCATCCCATCCAACGCGAACCTTGCGCCCACCTCGGCCATCCGACCGGCGCCTTTGGTGATGACGATGAAGTTGACGATCAAGAGCACGACAAAGATCACCAGGCCCAGGATGATGTCGCCGCCCATGATGAACTCGGCAAAGCCCTCGATCACATGCCCGGCGGCGTCGGTGCCGGTGTGGCCCTGCCCGATGATCAGCTTGGTGGACGAGATGTTCAGCGACAGCCGCAGCAGAAGCGACGCAAGCAGGACGGTCGGGAAGGCGGAAAAGTCGAGCGGGCGGTCGATGAACAAGGTGACCGTCAGCATCAAGATCGCCAGGGCGAAGGCCAGCGCCAGGCCGATATCAAGCATCCAGGCCGGGACCGGCAGGATCATCATCATGATCACCACCATCAGACCCAGCGCCATAAGGATGGTTGGTCGGAAGAGCGATGAGATTTCCAGACCTAGGGGCATCATTCTAGTCCCCGATCAGGCGCTGGCCGCCCCGGTCCGTTGGCACCAGCGACCCGCCCGCCCCTTTCGTCCCGGCAATAAGCAGTGGAAAGTGGTTCTGCTGATCCGGGGTCCGGTCCGGGTGCGATCCCGCCGCGTCGCCGGGCGTTGTGCCAAGGCGGGCAAGCCGGGCGTCAAAGCGGGCGCTGTAGGCATCGGCAAGGTCGGGTGTGGCCGAATGGTAGGCGCCAGCGGCGCTTGACCAGTCACCCGTGCGGTCATGGTGGTCCGAGAGAAAGGTCGCCGCATAGACTGCATTGCGGTAGGGATCGATCATGTCATCGGCCGAGGTGAAGGCCCCCGCGTGCCACCGAAGGTTTAGCTGAAAGCAGCCGATGTCGATGTTGGTAATGCCCTGCGCCAGCGCGCTCTCGACCAGGGTGGCGGCCGCGCTTGCGCTATCCAACCAATACCCGGTTCCGGCAACCGAAACGGTCCAGGGCCAGGGCTGGTCATCGCGACCGGTTTCGACCAGGGCGATGGCCAGCAGCACCTGTTCGGGCACCCCGGTTACCTCTGCGGCCCGGGCGGCGGCATCGCGGCACAGCTGGGCCGGGCCGGTGGCTGCCGAGGGCTCGCCAAGCGGCGCGCATATCAATGCAACGCTGCCAAAGATGGTCCGGAGTCGGAGCATCGCGCATTCCTTCCTGCGGCGTTCTGCCGTGGTCTGCGGCAAGACTAGCGGCGATGTCTTGCCAATCGGTTAGCGGGATCACGGGACCGGGGCGGCGATGCCGGCCAGCACCGCGTCAATCGCGGCGCGGGCTTCGGCGCTTTGCGCAAGCAAAGCCATGCCGCGACCCAAGGGGCCGATTTCCGGCGGCGCGGCGTCCGCGGCGGCGACGGTGTCCGGCCCGGCTTTGGCGGGATGGTTGGATGCATCCCCCTTTGGCACCTGCTCCAGCGCCGCCGCCGCCAGCACCCAGGACGCCGGCGCATCGGGACCCCCGACCTCGGCCAGACCGACCCAGTCGCCGGCACGGATCCGCAGGCGATCGGCATCTGCCTCCAGCCCCGCCGCTGCATAGGCCGTCCGGGCCTCGGCGATGGCACCAAGTTGCAGCAGTGCCTTGGCCTTCAAGGCCATGTCCTCGGGTGTCAGGGCCGCACCGCCATCCAACCAGGCGAGAGCGGCGCGGGCGTCCCCACGCATCAGTTCGGCGGTTGCCGCCGCCCGCCGCGACAGCGGGTTCGCAGGGTCGGACCGTTCAAGCCATGCCAGCGCCGCATCGGCAAAGCCAAGTCCGATCAGCCGCTGTGCAACCCCAAGCGCACCCTCGGGGCTGACATCGGGCCGGCCGGTCTCAAAGGCACCCACCGCATGTCCAAGAAACGCATTGTCATCGGCCAGTTCGACGACCACCCGCCAAAGGTCAGAGGACGTGGCCGTGCGTCCGGTCTCTGGCAGTGGGTCAAGCGCGGCAAACGCCGCTGCGGTCTGCCCCGAGAGCGCCAGCGCCAGCACCAATGTCCGGCCGGTGTTCGCCATGTGGTCTTGCGGGGCAAGTTCCCGGGAAAAGGCCGCGACCGCCAGCGCGACATCGGGCGTAAGCGGTGTCATGTCGCGCAGATGCGCCTCGACCAGCAGGATAAGGCTGTCAAGGCTGCGGTCCCCCTCCTGCAGCGCCAGTTCGGCATGGGCACGCGCGTCGGCCGCCCGATCGGCCTGCAAGTCGGCGCTGGCGTCGAGCAGCGCCACCTCTGCCGCCGGAATATGCGGGATTCGTCCGACCACATCGCGGATCAACCGCGCAGCCGATGCATCTTCGGCGGCAAGAAACTTTTCCGCTAGGCCGGGGCCAAGTGCCCGTCGTTGATGTGCCGGCAGCGCCAGGAAACCGCGCAGGATCGCATCGGTGTTGATACGGCTGCCTTCGGGAAAACGGTCATGCGCCAGGGCCGCCCAAAGGGCGGCGGGCCCGTCACAGCCCAGCATGGGGGCAAAGGGCGTTGCCGGGTCGGTGTCACCATCGACCAGATGCGTCATCGATTGGTACAGGGCCAGGGTCGCCTGCCGTTCGGACGACGCGCCCTCGGCCATCAAGAGCGCAAGATACTGGCGCGCCTCGGCCCCGAAACCGAGGTAGAGGTGCTGCTGCACCGCCTGTAGCGCCTTTTCGGGATCCAAAGCGTCAAACTCGCCGTACAGTCCAGATCGCGCCTCGGCCAAAAGGTCAAGCGGGGCACGGCCTGCCCCCCAGTCCGGCAGGGCAAGAAGCTCATCGGCGGCACAGGCCTCTCCATCCGCTGGCAGGGTGCCATCCCCGGCGGCAGGGTCGCGGATCGCTATTCCCGGCAGCTCGCCGATCCGGATCCGGGTCCAGGGCAAAGCATCCCCGGCATGTGGCGGTGCATCGCGCGGTTTGCCGGGCAGGTCCATGTCGACAACGCCCTGCGCGGCCCCGCGACTGATCTGCTCCAAAAGCTCGTCGCGCAACGTGTCAAGCGAAACCGCTCCGGTGGCCAAAGGCAATGGCAGCCCGACCGGGTCGCTGGCATGATCCCTTTGCAGGGCAAGGTCGGTCCAGTCATACCCGACCGGGCCAGCGGCCGGTGGATCGGTCGCATCGCCCGACAAAGCCACCGCAGCAAAGGGCATTTCGAACACCGATCCCGCCGGGGCCGCGCCTTCCTTGATGTCAAGCACGACCATGCCGGGTCGGTATTCAAACGGAAACACGTGGCAGTCGCAGGCAAGCGTCAGCAAAAGCGCCCCGCTGTTGGGGTCGGCGCGCACGGCCTGCAGCCGGGTTTTCGGGATCCGCTTCCAGAGTTGCGAAAGATCATAGGCGGGCTGTGCATCCGACCCGGCGGCAAAGGCATAGCCCATCGACGTGCGCCCAACGGTCCAGTCGCCCGGTGCCGGCAATTCCACGACCAGACGGGTGAAATCCGCGTGTTCCCCCGAGATCACCCGCGCGGTCTGGGCCTGGGCCGGGGCGCCAAGGGCAAAGGCAAGCATCCAGATCACCGCCCGGATCATGCGGCATCCTGTTTCAGATCCCGCAGCGCATCTTCAAGCGTGGCAAAGCCTGGACGCACATGGTGCGGCGTGTTCTGGCGTCCGACCTCGATGCAGATATGGGGCGGATGGCGGTGCAGGTTCGCGATCAGCACCTCGCGGATCAGCTGGTAGAAATGGATGTCCTCCTCCACCACGGTTTTGACCCGCGCGGCAAACGGGCCCATCAACCCATAGGCCAGAAATACCCCAAGAAACGTGCCGACCAGCGCGCCGCCGATCATCTTGCCCAGAACCTCGGGCGGCTGGTCGATCGACCCCATGGTCTTGATCACCCCAAGCACCGCCGCGACGATCCCCAATGCCGGCAGACCGTCAGCCACGGTCTGCAGCGCGTGGCTGGAGTGCATGGCGTGGTGCAGCGTCGCCTCCATCCGCTTGTCGAGAACCTCCTCAACCTGGTGGGGGTCGTCATAGTTCATCGAGGCGGCGCGCAGGGTGTCGCAGATCAGATCCATCGCCTCATGGTCGTGCTGGATGCGGGGGTACTTGCCGAAGATGGGTGAGGATTCGGGGGCTTCGACATGTTCTTCCAGCGCGACGGGGTTGGCGCGGGCAATGCGGATCAGTTCGAACAAAAGGCACAACAGATCACGGTAGTCATTCGGCCGCCATTTCGGGCCCATGAAGACCTTGCGGACATCGCCCACCGTCTGCTTGACGGCAGACATGTCGTTCGAGATCAGGAAGGCACCCACCGCCGCCCCGCCGATCATGATCATCTCGAACGGCAGCGCCTTCAGGATGATGCCCATCTTGCCGCCGGCCAGCACATAGCCACCGAACACCATGATGAGGATTACGGCGATGCCGATCAAGCCAAGCATTCAAAGCCCCGCGTTATGAACCCTTGGTCCAGACTATCCGCGCGGGGGGTTAAGTTTCCCTGACCGCCGGACCGGATTTTGACATCAATCCGTCGGGGCACCTGCGTTGCGCCCTGCGACGATCACACTGATGCCGTAGGCCGCCTCAGCCGACATGCCCGACAGAATGGCAGCGGCGGCCTCGGGTGGCATCCGGCCAAGGAACCCGGCTGCGAACTCGGGTGCCATCGTTTCGAACAGCGCGGCGGCATCCTTGGGCTTCATCGCCTGATAGACAGCGGTCAGCTGGGCGATATCCTCTTCGGCGGCACCATCGGCGAGGGCGAGGGTGGCGCGAAGCTCTTCCTCCATCGCTTGCAGTTCGGCCAGCCGGGCATCAATCGCGGCATCGGCCAGAGCCAGGGCCGCAAGCCGGTCTTGCAAGGCGGCTTCCTGTGTCAACACCCGGTTTTCGCGCAGCGTCAAGGCTTCGGCCAGGGCAGCGGGGGTTTCGCAGGTCATTTCCTCGGCCAAGGCAGGGTCCGGGGCATCTTCGGCGCGGGCCAGGGCGGTGCCGACGCCCGACCCCAGCCGCAGCGCGCCCGAGGTCGCAAACAGCATCGCCACAACGAACAATGTGCCACGACGCGCAAGGTTGCGGACCATCATTCTGCTGCCTCCAGTGCATCGCGCGACAGCCGCCGGCGCACAAACCGCAGCTTGCGCTCTTCGTCAGACGGCGGCGTGTCCGTCACCGGTGCCTGCCGGGGGGGTGTGTCGGGCAGATCGTGCAGCGCGGCGACCAAAAGCTCCAGCCGGCGGGCAACTGCCTCTCCCCGAGAGGTAAGGTCGGACAGCGCGTCCGCCGAGCCTGTGGCCGCCCCCCGCGCCTTTTCCAACGCAATCGTCATGTCATCGACCTGCGCCGAGAGCACCGCGATTGCGCCCCCCATGCCGGTTTCCAGCGCCGTGAACCGCTGCAACCGCCCCGAAAGCACATAGCAATAGACCCCGGCCCCGAAACATCCGGCCATCAGCAGCACATCGGCAATCAGTTCCATGGTCGTCTCCGTCTAGTTCAGGACAAATTCGGTGATGAGAAGGTCGCGCACCCGCCCCTCACCGGTGACAAGCTGGATGCGCCGCAGCATTTGCGCGCGCAGTTGCGCCATGGCCTGCGGATCCTCGATCAGGGCGGGATCAATTGCGCGCAGATAGCTGTTCAGCACATCGAGGATGCGCGGCGACAAGAGGGCAACGTCGTTGGCAGCAGCCTCAACCACCTCAACCTGCGCACTGAAGCGCAGATGACGGCTGCCTGACGTGGGGTCAAGCGAGACCACCATGGTCTCAAGCGGGACAAAGGCGATGCCTTGCAGTGATTCGGGCTGCCCCTCGCCATGATCGTCGGCCATGTCATTGCCAAGGATCAGGCCCGACCAGCTGGCATAGAACCCGCCGGCCCCAAGCACCAGCGCCAGCACCAGACCCAACAGCAAAGACCGCATGCTACGCGGTTTTGCGGGTGGTTCCACGGTTGCGTCTGCAGTCGCCATCAGCCCCGTCCCCTTGGTCCTGTCGCTGCACCATAGGCCAAAGGTCACTAACCGATTGTTAAGCCGCGCCGGTCCAACCTGCGGCATCGGCAGAATCGTCGAGCGTGGAGAATCGCCTTGCAGAATGTGCTTGCCATCTGGTCCGCCCTTGACCTGCGCCGTCGTGCCATCATCATCGGGGCCACAGTGGCGATGTTTCTAGCGGTGCTTTGGCTGGGCCGGATGGCCGGCCAGCCCGAGATGGCGCTGCTTTACGCCGGGCTTGAACCCGCCGCCGCAGGTGAGGTTGTGGCCGCCCTTGACCAGCAGGGCGTGGCCTATGAAATCGCGGGCGGGTCCATTCTGGTGGATGTCACCCAGCGCGACAGCCTGCGCATGGCGCTGGCCGCCGAAGGGCTGCCCGCGGCGGGTGGCGGCGGGTATGAGCTTTTGGATAATCTGTCGGGGTTTGGCACCACCTCGCAGATGTTCGACGCCGCTTACTGGCGCGCCAAGGAGGGCGAGCTTGCCCGCACCCTCCTGGCCCTGCCGGGGGTCAAGGCGGCGCGGGTTCATATCGCCAGCGCGCCCACCCGGGGGTTCCAGACCAGTGTCGAGGCGTCGGCCTCGGTGACGGTGACGACAGCGTCGGGCAGTCTGTCCGAAGCCCAGGCCCAGGCGATCCGGCATCTGGTGGCAAGTGCGGTGTCCGGCATGCGCCCCGAGATGGTGCAGGTCATCGACACGGTCGCGGGCCTGATCGGCGGCGGGGTGGAGCCGGGCTTTGACGCCGGGGCCGCAACCGACCGCGCGGCGGCAATCAAGGGCAATGTCGAACGGCTGCTGGCCGCCCGGGTCGGGCCGGACCAGGTGGTTGTCGAAGTGGCGGTGGACCTCGTGTCGGACCACGAGCAGATCACCGAACGCAGCTTTGATCCGCAGGGCCGGGTCGCGATCTCGTCCGAGACCGAGGAGCGTAGCGACTCGTCAACTGAGCCGGGGGGGGAGGTGACGGTCGCCTCGAACCTGCCCGAAGGTGATGCGGCAGGCGGGGCGCAGGGGCAAAGCCAGACCTCGCTGACCACCGAGCGGGTCAATTACGAAGTGTCCGAAACCCAGCGCGAACTGGTGCGCGGACCCGGCGCTGTCCGGCGGCTGACCGTCGCGGTCATGGTGGACGGCGTGACCACCGTTGCCGCCGATGGCAGCCGCAGCTGGACCCCCCGCCCGGATGAAGAACTGGCCGTCCTGCGCGAACTTGTGGCCGCCGCCGTCGGGCTGGATGAGGCGCGCGGCGACGTTCTGACCTTGAAATCGCTTGAGTTTCAGGCCCCTCCTTCCCCGATGGGGACCGAGGCCGGTTTTGGCCTTCTGCCGCAGTTTGCGCCGCTTGACACGATGTCGCTGGTGCAGATTGTAGTGCTGGCGCTGGTGGCGCTGGTGTTGGGGCTGTTTGTGGTCCGGCCCATCCTGACCTCAGGCAGTGCCCGCGCTGCCTTGGGTGCGCCGCAGCCACCGCTTGCCCTGCCGCCAGCAGGCGACTTTGCCGGGGCAGGTCTTGACGGAGAGGTTGAGACCGGCTTCGCGTTGCCCGGCTATGGGACCTCGGGCCGCCGAGGGGATGGCGACGAGGATGATCCCGCCGCCCGGCTTCGCCGCCTGATTGCCGAACGCCAGACCGAATCGATCGAGATTCTGCGGGGCTGGATGGAACGCGACGAGGAGCGGGTCTGATGCCGTCCTTGCGTCTTGAAATCTTTGACACCGCAGCCGCGCCTGATGGCAGCGCCCGCCCGCTGGTCGAGCCAACGGCGCTCGACGAGGCCAGGATCGCCTCATACGAACAGGGCTATTCCGCCGGTTGGGAAGATGCCAGCGCCGCAAGCCAGGGCGATCAATCCCGGATTCAGGCCGATCTTGCACGCAACCTGCAAAGCCTGTCCTTCACCTTTCAGGACGCGCGCAGCCATGTGCTGCAGGCGATCCGCCCGCTGATCCTGGAAATGGTTGGCCGCCTCTTGCCGGAAATCGCGCGCGAGGCGATTGCACCAACCGTGCTTGAAGCCTTGGCAGCGATGGCCGAAGGCCTTGCCGATGCGCCGGCAAAGCTTGTCCTCAACCCAGCCGTGCGCAGCCGGGTAGAGGACCTTTTGACCCAGACCAAGGGCCTTCCCCTCATCATCGAAGAGGAACCCTCACTGGGCGAAAGTCAGGTCTTCCTACGCTTGGGCGCGGCCGAAACCAAGGTCGACCTCACCCAGGTCACCGCCGACATCAGCGCCGCCGTCCGAGCATTTTTCAGTATCCACACCGAGGAGCCTTCGCATGGATGACCCGATCGACATGAACCCGTTCAGCCAGGTCCCGATCGAGGTCACGATCTCGGTCGGCCGCGCAAGACCGCTGGTGCGCGACCTGTTGCGCCTGTCCAAGGACGCGATCCTGCAACTGGACCGCAGGATCGACGACCCGGTGGAGCTTTACGTTGGGGACCGGCTGATCGCACGGGGCGAGTTGACCGAGATGGACGGTGAAAATGCCGGCCAGCTTGGCGTGCGCCTGACCGAGGTTGCCAACCTGCGGGGCGGTCTGTGAGCCGGGTTCTGACGCTGGCCACGCTTGCGGTGCTGCTGGCCGCGCCGGCCCTTGGGCAGGAGGTGACGCTCGATCTTGGCGGTGACAACACCTTGTCGCTCCGCTCGGTGCAACTGCTGCTGTTGATCACCGTCCTTAGCATCGTGCCGGGGCTGGCGGTGATGGTGACCTGCTTTCCCTTCATCGTCACCGTCCTGTCGATCCTGCGTCAGGCGATCGGGCTGCAGCAGGCCCCGCCCAACATGCTGATCATCAGTCTTGCCCTGTTTCTGACCTGGTACATCATGGACCCGGTCTTCACCGAAGCCTGGGTGACCGGGATCGGGCCAATGACCGAAGGCCGGATGGAGGTCGGGCCCGCCCTTCAGGCCGCGATCCAGCCGTTCCGGGTGTTCATGGCCGCGCGGGTGGATGCCGAGACCTTTTTGGTCCTGCAAGACCTTCGCGCGGCAAGCGCGGCGGTCCCGCCGGCCGGCCTGTCCTCCGACCTCTCCACCGGCCTGCCCATCGTCACCGGGCCCGCCGAAGCGCCGCTTTCGATCCTGATGCCGTCGTTCCTGCTGTCCGAGATCCAGCGCGCCTTCGAAATCGGCTTCATGATCTTTCTGCCGTTCTTGATCATCGACCTGGTGGTTGCGGCGATCCTGATGTCGATGGGCATGATGATGGTGCCGCCGGCGGTGGTGTCCTTGCCATTCAAACTTGCGTTCTTCGTGGTGGCTGATGGCTGGGCGCTGATCTCGGGTGCCTTGGTGCGCAGCTATTTATAGCGCCCTGCCGGTGCCCATGGTCCGGTGCTTATCGTCTGGCGCCCACGGTCTGACCCTGCCCGATGCTGCGGTCAGCTTTCCGGCTGACGCAGCGCCGTCACGGCATCGACCGCCACTTCCATCCCGCCCACCAGCACCAGACTTGCGCCGTCAGCTGTGGCCCTGGCCTCGACCACACGGGCGTAATGCTCTACCGCCGTGGTGGATATAAGGCGCTCTCCGCTCAGGCTTTCGAGCGACACATTATAGGCCCCGGTCGGCAAGGGCGTTCCGGTCGCATCTGCGCCAAACCATTGGTACGGCGTGTCCAAGGCAGGGATCGTTTCGCGCGAAACCACCCGGCCCGCTGCATCCTTCACAACCAGCACTGCGCTGTCTGCCCCAAGGGCTGGCGCGGGGGACAGGGTGACCGGGCTGCCGTCATAAAACACCGGTGCCGCCGTGCGGACATCCTTGCCGATCCAGCCGCCCAGGTCGGCGAGACCAGAAGCCTGAAAGCTTGACTGCATGCCGGACAAAAGCTCGTTGGTAAGCACCTGCTGTTCGACGCTGGAGAATGTCGCCAGTTGTACAGCATAGTCGGCCGAATCGACCGGGTTCAGGGGGTCCTGATACTGGATCTGGACCGTGAGCATCTGCAAGAAGGTATCGAAATCCGACGAGATCTTGGATGTGGTGCCAGAGCCCGCCGCTTGGCCCGAGGTTGATGCCGCGGTCGGGGTTTCAAAGGTGGAGCGCGATGCGGGGAGGGGGGCGAAGCCGGTCATTGCTATCCTTACAACCTGAGATCAAGCGCGCCGGTGCCTGCGGCGCGAGGGGGGGCGGGGGGGGCAAGGGCGGGGGCAGCGTGATCGTCAAGGGGCTCGCTCACAGTCCGGCCCGGACCCATCCCCGCGCCCTTGCCGTTGCCACTGTCTGACTGCGCGAAGCCAAGGCTTGACCCGGCATACCCGGCCGCCTGCAGCGCCGCCGAAAGCTGATCGGCATGGCGGCGAAACAGATCCAGCGTTTCGGGTCGGTCAAAGCTAAGCATGACGATCACGCGGTCACTGGTCGGGCTTTCCGGCTGCAGGGTGATGCGGACCTTGCCAAGCTCTTCTGGTGACAGCGTGAATTCGGTGGTCCCATCGCTGCGCTGCGCCAGCGTCGCCCCGATCTGGGCGGCAAGCTCGGGCAGGGCGGTTTGCGGCAGCACAGAGGGCCAGGGGCCGTGTCCCGGGGCCGCTGCCAGCGTACCGGCTGGCAGCGCGCCGGAAAAACCGGCCTCACCCTGAAGCCAGACATCAAGCGCAGTCGCCGGCTGGCCACCCTCCAGTCCGCGGATCGCCGTTTCGGGCACGGCTGGACCAAAGCCGGGCAGAGCCATGCCTGACCTGTCCTTTGTCGGGACCTGACCTTGCGCAAGGCGCGACGGCGCAGGCCTTTCGGGGGCGTCCTGCCCCGGTGAACCGTCGGGATGGTGCCCATTGTCAGCCCGAATCCTGTCGGCAAGCGCAGCCGGGTTCGTCGGGGCGGCTTCCACGGCGGATTGCAGCGTTCCACCTCCTGGACCGCCGGTTTCGCCGCCGGGCCGACGGTGGTCGACCGGCCCGGCCGTTATGGTCAAGATGTCGCCGTCCTGCAGATCGGCTGTCGCGGCCCCGTCAGACCGTACCGCATCGGACGGCATCGCCGCCTTGCCGGGATACGGCAGACCGACCGAGGCTTCGGCGACCGGCGCCGCCTGGCCAGAATCCGGCAGCACGCGGTCAAGGCGGTCCTGCAGAAGGGTGAACCCAGTTTCGCCAAAGCTCGCGCTTGACCGGGCGATCTTGGGGGGGGCCTGCACGGGGCCGCCGCCCATGTCCGGCCAGTCCATGCCGGACAAGGCAGTGTCATCCTGTGCGGGCCACCCTTGCACGGGGACAAGTCCCGGACGGGTGCCATCGCCCGCAGGGGCAGACTTGGGCAGGTCCCCGATACCGTCCCGCAGCCCAAGCCCGGGAAGAAGGGGCGTTTCGGTTGGAAGGGGGGGGATCAGCCCCTCCACCATCGTAGCGGCGGCATCTGCCACCTCTGCCTGCCCGTCATCCCGCAGGTGGCGCGCGAAGGCCCCAGATTTGGGTTCCAAGGCCATGGGGTCCTGCCCATCCGGCGTGTGGAGGCCGGACAAGGTGCCAGAGGGTATGACAAGGCTGGCGGCAGTTGCGGGCATCAGCATGGTGGCGAACTTCTGTTCCTGAGGCATGGGCCAAGCAAAAGCCCATCCCGGGTCTTCCCCGGCGGTTGATGCCCTCTTTATCGCGGTCAGAGATTACCCATTCTTTACCCCGGTCGTGGAATGATCTGAAAAATTCAAGTGATCGAGAGGTCTGCGATGAACATGTCCCCGACAACCGGCCCCACCCCACCGGGCCCCACCCCGCCCCAGGCAGAGCGTCAGGATACCTTGCGTGCCAAAGCCCAGGATCTGGAGGCGGTGTTTCTGGCTGAAATGCTGGCGCATGCCGGGATGGCAGAGCAGAAGGGCGCTTTTTCCGGTGCCGAGGGTGAGGCGCAGTTCGCTTCGTTCCTGCGGCAAGAGCAGGCGAGGGCGATTGCACAGGGCGGCGGGATCGGCCTGGCCGAGTCGATCTTCACGGCGATGCTGCGGGCCGATGGGGGACTCCATGATCCAGACGCTTGAAGATCTGCTGGTCCAGACCGAGCATGCCGCACGCTGCGGGGATATTGCAACGCTTGCGGACCTTGCGCCGAGGGTTGCGGTGCTGGCCGAAAGCCTTGAGGCCACGGATGCCGCCAGCGCCCACCGGCTGGGCCGCATGGCACGCCGCAACCTGACCTTGCTGGCGGCCGCAGCCTCGGGGGTGCGTGCGGCCCAGGCGACGCTTGCCGATGTCCTGAACGGGCCTGCTCTGACCACCTATGACGCAAGGGGACGCAAGGCGGCGATCGCACCGATGGCACCCGCGCGTGCCTGGCGGTGCTGAAGCGGGCAAAGCTTGGTTCAAATCCGGTGCATCTGGTCTGGCGCGGTTAGGAATTGGTTAGACACTCTGCCTGTCAGATGGGCCTTGCGCTCCATACCGGGGCGGCGCTTGCGACAAGGTCCGCGAGTATCGGCGAGAACGCCATTCCAGCCACCCAAAGTGGCGTTTTCGGCCGTGAAATCAGCGGCCTTTCGCGAAGGAACTGATGATGTCGTCTATCCTGACCAACAACAGCGCGATGGTTGCCCTTCAAACGATGAAGGGTATCAACATGAACCTCAACAAGACCCAGGCGGATATTTCCACGGGCAAGGAAGTCGCCACCGCCAGGGACAATGCCGCCGTCTGGGCGATCTCCAAGGTGATGGAATCAGATGTCGAAGGGTTCAAGGGTATCTCTGACAGCCTGTCTGTCGGCAGCGCCACTCTGACCGTGGCCCGCCAAGCCTCGGAATCGGTGACCAAGCTTTTGACCGAGATGAAGGGCAAGATCGTCTCTGCCCAGGCGGAAAACGTCGACCGCGACAAGATCCAGACCGATGTCGTGGCGCTGCGCAGCCAGATCGAATCGGTCGTGGGTGCCGCGCAGTTCAACGGCCTGAACCTTGTCGACGGCTCTCAGACCTCGGTGAACGTGCTGTCCTCGCTTGACCGCAGCGCGACGGGCGTTGCCTCCAGCAATATCAACGTCACGGCGCAGAACCTGTCGACCGATGCGGGCGCGGCGCTTACCAATGGCACGCTTTCCGCCGCGAACGTGGTGACCGGTACGCCGGTAACGCTGAATGGCTTCACGTTCCAGGGCGGTGCCGGGGCCCTTGCGGCCAATGCCCCGACCGCAGCCCCGGCCACGCTGACCGCACTGATTGCCGGCGATTCGATCGAACTCAACGTCGGCTCGGTCGCGGGCCGCTATGTGGTGAAAGAGGGTGATACTGCCGACTCACTGGTGTCAGGCCTGAAAAACGCCCTGACGGCGAACGGGCTTTCGGACAGTGACTTTACCTTGTCTTTGGCGTCAGGGGCACTGTCCGTGGCCAACAATACCAACGAATCGGCGGCAATCTCGGTCTCGGCCACGCGGGGGACGGGTGGACTTGCCGGCCTCAACAGCATCGATGTCGCAACCGACCCGGCCTCGGCGCTGCAGGACATCGAGGCGATGCTGCAAACCTCGATCGACGCGGCGGCAAGCTTTGGTTCGGCCCAAAATCGGATCGACATCCAAAGCGACTTTGTTGGCAGCCTGACCGACTCGCTCAAGACCGGCATTGGCGCGATGGTCGATACCGACATGGAGGAAGCCTCGGCCCGGCTGCAGGCGCTGCAGGTCCAGCAGCAGCTTGCCACCCAGGCGCTGTCGATTGCCAACCAGCAGCCGCAGGGGCTGTTGTCGTTGTTCCGGTAAGCTGACGGGCCGCGGGGGTGACCTCGCGGCCCATCCCGGCCTGATCGTGAACAGCCCCCATTTCTTGAAACGTTGGACACCCCATGACCTATCAAGCCCCCATCGCCTATTCCCAACGGGCAACCCCAGCCCGCTCGTTGCGCGCGATCGAATACGATCTGTTCGCGCAGATCACGCAAAGGTTGCGCACCGCCTGGACCACCCGAAAGCGGGATTTCCCCGGCCTCGTGCGCGCCGTAGCCGACAATCAGCGGCTTTGGTCGACGCTGGCCGCCGATGTGGCCACCCCCGGCAACGGGTTGCCCGACCTATTGCGCGCCCGGCTGTTCTACCTTCATGAATTCACCACACGGCACAGCCGTCTTGTACTGGACGACAAGGCCGGGGTTGATGCGCTGGTCGAAATCAACACGGCCATAATGCGCGGCCTGCGTGGTGACGGAGGTGCCATATGACCGGCCTGGTCCTGAAGCTTGGGCCCCATGAGCGGGTCCTGATCAACGGCGCGGTGATCGAAAACGGCGACCGCCGCTCACGCCTTGCGATCATGACGCCCAATGCCAACATTCTGCGGCTGCGGGACGCGATCCACCCCGAGGATGCCAACACGCCGGTCCGCCGGGTGTGTTATGTGGCGCAGCTGATCCTGTCGGGCGATGCTGATCCCGGCGACACGCGGCTGCAACTGTTGCGCGGGATCGAACAGCTTAGCCAGGTGCTGACCGACCATGACAGCCGCAGTCAGCTTGCGCTCGCCAGCAAGGCCGTGCTGGAAGATCAGCACTACATGGCTCTGAAGGCGCTGCGCAGCCTGTTGCCCCGGGAAGAGCGGCTGTTCGCCGCCGCCCAGGCATGAGCTTTCAGCCGGTTTTGCCGCTTACCGGCTATGCGGGCTGGGGCTTCCTCAAACGGACGATCGACCGCCAACAGGCCGTGCAGCAGACCCAGCCCGCCCAGCAACGCGACGAGGCGTATTTTCGCACGAAGATCGGCGGCATCACCACGGCTGGCGAACTGGTGTCGGACCGCCGGCTGTTGCAGGTGGCCCTGACCGCCTTCGGTCTTGAGGGGGACATCAACAATCGGGCCTTCATCCAGAAAATTCTGGAAGGCGGCACGCTGCAGGAAGGCAGTCTGGCCAATCGGCTGGCCGACAAGCAGTATCAGAAACTCTCGGCCGCGTTCGGATTTGGCGACTTTTCGGTGCCGCGCACAAAGATTTCCACCTTTCCGGACGAGGTTTTGACCCGCTTTCGCAGCCGCAGTTTTGAGGCTGCGGTCGGTGTCCAGAACAACACCTACCGACTTGGCCTGAACGCCGAACGCGAATTGCCCGAATTGGCCGCACGCTCTGTCAGCGAGACGACGAAATGGTACACCTTGCTTGGCAGCGCCCCCCTGCGCGAGGTGATGCAAACCGCCCTTGGCCTGCCAAAAAGCTTTGCCTCGATCGATCTTGACCAGCAGGTTTCGGTCCTGAAGGATCGGGCGCGACAGGCCTTTGGCAGCGATCAGGTCAGCCAGTTCGCCGATCCCGCAAAGATGGGGGATTTGGTCCGCCGCTTTGTGGTGCGCGCCGATCTGACCGCTCAGGGGGGGGCACGTTGCCCGCCGCGATCGCCTTGCAGCTTTTGCGCCGCTAGGGGTTGGCCGTCGATCCGAAATCACCCAGCCCTGCCGCAGCCCTTTCCAAGGCGCTGCGTTTCCTGTATGCGCGCGCCATCTGCGACGTGAGGCCCGCCCCCGGGGCACATGCAAAGGATTGGGGGAAAGGCGGCAATGGGGCCGCTCTTGGAACGGGGCAGCCGGAAGGCCGGCGCAGCCTCAGAGGAACCGAAAAAATGTTCAATGTTACAAAGAAATCAATCCAGTGGGGCGAAGAGACGCTCACTCTGGAAACCGGTAAGGTTGCGCGGCAGGCCGATGGCTCGGTGATCGCAACCTTGGGTGAAACCCAAGTGATGGCCAACGTGACCTTTGCCCGCAAGGCAAAGCCGGGCCAGGACTTCTTTCCCCTGACCGTGCACTATCAGGAAAAATACTATGCCGCGGGCAAGGTTCCCGGCGGCTTCTTTAAGCGTGAGGCGCGGCCAAGCGAGAAGGAAACGCTGACCTCGCGCCTGATCGACCGGCCGATCCGGCCCCTGTTCGTTGACGGCTTCCGCAACGAAGTTCTGGTCATGGCCACGGTCCTGTCCTGTGACCTGGTGAATGACCCCGATGTCGTCGCGATGATCGCGGTTTCGGCGGCGCTGACGATTTCCGGCGTGCCTTTCATGGGTCCGATCGGCGCGGCCCGCGTCGGCTTTACCGGCGGCAAATATGTGCTGAACCCGGCGATGGACGACATGACGCAACTGCGCATGAAGCCCGACCAGCGGTTGGACCTTGTCATCGCCGGCACCAAAGACGCCGTGATGATGGTGGAATCCGAAGCCTATGAGCTGACCGAAGAGGAAATGCTGGGCGCGGTCGTCTTTGGACACGAACAGATGCAGCCGGTGATCGACCTGATCATGGAATTTGCTGAAGATTCGGCCAACGAACCATTCGACTTTACCCCGCCCGATTTCTCGGCACTTTCCGCCAAGGTCAAGGCGGCGGGTGAGACCCTGATGCGCGCCGCTTTCGCGCTGCGCGACAAGCAGGAACGCACCACCGCGATCGACGCGGCGGTTCAGGCGATCATCGCCAAGATGTCGGACGAAGATCAGGCCGATCCGAATCTTTACCCGGCGATCAAGCAGCTGGAATCGGCGGTCCTGCGCGGTGACGTGGTCAAGCATGGCACCCGCATCGACGGCCGCGACACCAAGACGGTCCGCCCAATTGTCTGCGAAACCGGCATCCTGCCGCGCACGCATGGCTCGGCCCTCTTCACCCGTGGGGAGACCCAGGGGCTGGTGGTGACGACGCTGGGCACCGGCGAGGATGAGCAGATCATCGACGCGCTGAACGGCAACTATCGGTCGAACTTCATGCTGCATTACAACTTCCCGCCCTATTCGGTGGGCGAGGTTGGTCGCATCGGCAGCCCCGGCCGCCGCGAAATCGGCCACGGGAAACTGGCCTGGCGCGCGCTGCAGGCAGTCCTGCCCGCGCCGACCGAATTCCCCTATACCATTCGCGTCGTGTCCGAGATCACGGAGTCGAACGGCTCCTCCTCGATGGCGTCGGTCTGCGGTGGGTCTTTGTCCATGATGGATGCGGGCGTGCCCTTGAAGGCCCCGGTGGCGGGCGTCGCCATGGGTCTGATCCTGGAAGATGACGGCAAATGGGCGGTCCTGACCGACATTCTGGGCGACGAGGATCACCTTGGCGACATGGACTTCAAGGTTGCCGGCACCGCGGCGGGCATCACCAGCCTGCAGATGGACATCAAGATTGCCGGAATCACCCCGGAAATCATGAAGCAGGCGCTGGCGCAGGCCAAGGATGGCCGGATCCACATCCTTGGCGAAATGGCCAAGGCGCTGACCTCGGCCCAGGCGTTCAGCGCCTATGCCCCCAAGATCGAAACGATGAGCATCCCGACCGACAAGATCCGCGAAGTGATTGGCTCGGGCGGCAAGGTCATCCGCGAGATCGTGGAGCTTTCGGGCGCCAAGGTCGATATCAACGATGACGGCATGATCAAGATTGCGTCGAACGACGCAGCCGCGATCAAGCGGGCCTATGACATGATCTGGTCGATCGTGGCAGAACCGGAAGATGGCAAGATCTACACTGGCAAGGTGGTGAAGCTGGTCGATTTCGGCGCTTTCGTGAACTTCTTCGGCAAGCGCGACGGCCTGGTGCACGTCAGCCAGATCGCCAACAAGCGGCTGAACCACCCGAATGAGCTTTTGAAGGAAGGCCAAGAGGTCAAGGTCAAGCTTCTGGGCTTTGACGACCGCGGCAAGGTGCGCCTTGGCATGAAGATGGTCGATCAAGAGACTGGTGAGGAAATCACCGAGAAGGCTGAATCCGAGGGCTGAGCCTTCCAGCCGCATGATCAGGCCCCGGGGGAAACCCCGGGGCCCTTTTCGTCAGGCCATGATCTCGCCCTTGAAGCGTGAGGTAAGTTCGAACGTCAACACATCCAGCCGCCGGTCTTTCAGGCCGGGACGCTCGATCCGGAACACCCACTTGCCCTCTGGCAGGGTGACCGGCTTGCCCGAAGTAACGGCAAGCGTGTGACCCTCCCCGACGATCGAAAAGGTCATGTCCTTGGCGGTGCCCGCCCGCAGCTTCCAGGTAAAGGTCACCTCTTCATTTGCGACTGTGCCAAAGGGGCTCTCGCAGCTTGTCGTCTTTAGCGTGACAGTTTTCTTTGCCGTGTTGTCAAAGGGGAACGGCTCCGGTGTCCCCCCCTCGGGAAGGGCTACGGCCGGAATCAGGAACACATACGGTTCGTGGCATTCCTCGGCCAGCGCCGGGCGGGTCAGCGCGGCCCCGGCAAAGGCGGTCGCAAGAAGCATCGTTTTGGAAAATGACATGTTTGGGGTCCGCTCCTAGAAAAATACCCGCAAAAAATAGCCGCCTTCGCCCAAAACGCCAAAAGGAAAAACCGGCCCGGCACGCCGGACCGGCCCCTTCTGTGGATCAAAAGCGCAGCCCGTCAGACCTTGGCAAACCGCAGGTAGGGCAGCTTGATGTCCAGCGCGCCAAAACGCTCTGTTGCCTGCGCGTCGGTGAGGGACAGCGCCACGATCACATCCTGACCGGGCACCCAATTGGCTGGGGTGGCCAGCGGCACGCCGTCGGTCTTTTGCACCGCGTCGAGGGCACGCAGAATCTCGGCAAAGTTGCGCCCAACGCTCATCGGGTAGGACATGGTGAGGCGGATTTTCTTGTCCGGCCCGACAATATAGACGGTGCGGACGGTGGCCGAATTGGCCGGGGTCCGGCCTTCGGTCGGCAGGTAATAGTCGGCGGGCAGCATGTCATAGGCCTTGGCCACGGTCAGGCTGGTGTCGTCGATGATCGGGAAATCGGCCGGGGCACCACCAAAGGATTCAATATCGCGCTTCCACTTTTCGTGGTCCTGCACGCTGTCGACCGATACCCCGATGACCTTGGTGTTGCGCTTTTTCCATTCGGCGGCAAGCTGGGCCACCGCCCCGAATTCGGTGGTGCAAACCGGGGTAAAGTCGCGCGGATGGCTGAAGATGATCGCGTAGCCGCCGGCAAGCCAGTCGTGGAACCGGATGGTGCCAGCGGTGCTGTCGGCGGTGAAGTCGGGGGCGATGTCGTTGATGCGGACGGTCATGAGATCCTTGATCCTTGTGTTGCGGGGGCGATCACAAGATAGGCTGCTTGGGACAAGATTGCATCCGTCAGCCGCGATCCAGCCGAAAAAGAAAACCGGATGGCGGAATATTGCCGTCACACGGGACAAATTTCCGAAATCTTCAAGGCCCCTGGAATTAGTCGAATATGCCAGTGACCCGTCCGAACAGCATGAAGGCGCGCGCCGTGCGGGTGTTGCCAAGGTCGGCCAGTTCGGCATCGGTGCAGTTGGGCTCGAAGTCGCTGAAGGTCCGGTCGAAGTGGCGCAGAAAGTGGTGGGCGGCGTCGCGAAACACCGGATCGGCCTTCATCCGTGCCGCCGTCAGCGTCAGGGCCGAACGGTCGCGGATGCCGCCCAGACCGGCCATTGACCGGCCCCGCTCACCGCCCGAAAAGCGCCGCCACAGGTCGGGCCGGGCGGGTTCGGGCGTCAGGTCGTCCATGTAGATGCCATCCTGGCTAAGCAGGGTCAGCACATCCTGCGCCGCCCGGATCAGCTTGGCCACCACGCGATCCTCCAGCGCCAGCCTGAGCGCACGAAAGCCTTCGCGGTCCTCGGGTGTTTCGGGAAACTGCAACGCCCGCACGAAATCGCTGACCGACAGGGGCGGGCGCAAGTCCTCGGCCGGGGTGCCAAGTGCCAGTGTCGGTTGTTCTGCCATCGGGTCCGGTGCGGGTCTGGTCAGGGCAACCTTGCGGTCCGCCGAGGGCACGGTCAGCGCGGTATCGCGCCGAGAGCTGAAGGTCGCCAGCACGGTTTCGGCCTGGCGGGTGACGGCGGCAATCTCGTCGATCTTGCGCTCCACCGCCGATTTGCCCGCACCCGGGGCGGCGATTTGCGACTGGGTCTGGACGTAGCTGGTGCGCATCGCCTCGACCGTGGCTTGCAGGCGGGCGGCCTCGGCACGCAGTTCGCGCACCGACCGCAAGGTGATGACCGCGCCCCAGATCACCGCCAGAGGCAAGAACACCATCAGAACCGTCATGACGAGGCCCGAGGTCTGCGCCTCGTCCCCCGGCGGCGACAGCATCAGATAGCCCAGGATCAACAGCGCCCAGACCAGGCTGAGCACGACCCCCGAAACCTCCAGCCCGTAGGTCGACCGGTTGGGCGGTACGGGCGACGGAACCGCCGGCGATCCGGGGGGCAGGGCATCGCCTGCCTGTTTGGAGACCGACGGCAGGCTTGGCACACCAAGCGATGCCGGCCCCGCAGGACGACCGGGGCCAGGTTTGGGCCGAACGCTGGGTATCGGGATGTCCTTGCCTGGTTTCAACAGGGTCATCCCCGATCAGATATAGCGGATCGAGAGGATTTCGTAAGACCGCGAGCCGCCCGGCGTCTGCACGTCGATGCTGTCGCCCTCCTCTTTACCGATCAAAGCGCGCGCGAGGGGCGAGCGGATGTTCAGAAGGCCGTTTTCGATGTCAGCCTCGGTTTCGCCAACGATCTGATAGGTTTTTTCGTCGCCGTTATCCTCATCCGCCAGACGGACGGTCGCGCCGAACTTGATGGCACCGGAAAGGCGGGTGGGGTCGATGACATCGGCCTTGGACAGGATCCCCTCAAGCTCCTTTACCCGGCCTTCGATGAAACCCTGCTTTTCGCGGGCGGCATGATATTCGGCGTTTTCCGACAGATCGCCGTGCTCGCGCGCCTCGGCGATGTCGCGGATGATGGCCGGGCGTTCCACCGTTTTCAGTTGCTTCAGCTCTTCATCCAGAGCGTTAAAGCCGCGCCGGGTCATCGGGATCTTTTCCATCAGCCTGCCACTTGAAAAGAGAAAGTCATGGGGCCGGGTTCGGGCCCATGACTTCGGTCACCTCTAACCTGACCCGATGGGACCACCAATTGCAAGGGGGATGCCCGTTGGCGGACGCTACAGGCCGGTTTCCCGCAGCGCGATGTTGCGTCACGGTTGACCTTGGGGCGCGGCTGCGGCAACAGGAATGGCGAAAAAAGCACGACGACCGGGGAGCGGACAGCAATGACAGCCATCCAGCGCGAAAAGATGGATTACGACGTGGTGATCGTGGGCGCAGGGCCTGCGGGCCTCTCGGCGGCGATCCGGCTCAAGCAGCTTGACCCGGCCCTGTCGGTGGTCGTGCTGGAAAAAGGGTCCGAGGTTGGCGCGCATATCCTGTCGGGCGCGGTGCTGGACCCGGCGGGGCTGGATGCGCTGTTGCCCGACTGGCGCAGCATGGATGCCCCGATCAAGACGCCGGTGACCCGCGATAATTTCTACATGCTGGGGCCGGCTGGCAAGATCCGCATCCCGAACTGGCCGATGCCGCCATTGATGAGCAATCACGGCAATTGCATCGTCAGCATGGCCAATGTCTGCCGCTGGATGGCCGGTGTTGCCGAGGGCCTGGGGGTCGAGATTTTCCCCGGCATGGCCTGCAGCGAGCTGGTCTATGACGGTGACGTGGTGGTGGGCGTCGTTGCGGGCGAATTTGGCCGCGACCCAGAAACCCGCGCCCCCGGCCCCTCATATGAGCCGGGGATGGAGCTGCGCGGCAAGTACGTTTTCCTCTCCGAAGGTGTGCGCGGCAGCCTGTCGAAAGAGGTGATCGCAAAGTACCAGCTTTCCAAAGGCCACTGCCCGCAGAAATTCGGCCTTGGCATGAAGGAAATCTGGGAGATCGACCCCGAAAAGCACCGTGAGGGGACAGTGACCCACACGATGGGCTGGCCTTTGGGCAAGAATGCCGGGGGCGGCAGCTTTATCTATCATCTTGAAAACAATCAGGTCTATGTCGGTTTTGTGGTTCACCTGAACTATCAGAACCCGCATCTTTACCCCTATATGGAGTTTCAGCGCTTCAAGCATCACCCGATGGTGGCGGACCTTCTCAAGGGTGGCAAGCGCGTCGCCTATGGGGCCCGCGCGATTTCCGAAGGCGGCTGGCAGTCGATCCCGAAACTGGTGGCCCCCGGCGTGGCGCTCTTGGGCTGCTCGGCGGGTCTGGTGAATGTGCCGCGGATCAAGGGCAATCACAATGCCATGCTGTCGGGCAAGGCGGCGGCCGAAGCAGCGCATGCCGCGATCAGCACCGGGCGGCAGGGCGATGAGCTGTCGACCTACGAGACCGAGGTGCGCGGCGGGGCCATCGGGCGCGACCTGAAGAAGGTGCGCAATGTCAAACCGCTTTGGTCGCGCTTTGGCCTGATGGCCAGCTTGGTGGGCGGCGGGCTGGACATGTGGTTGAACATGGTCGGCCTCACGGCCTTTGGCACCCTGCGCCACGGCAAGTCCGATGCGGCGGCCACCGGCAAGGCGGCGGATCACAAGGTCATCGATTACCCGAAACCGGACGGCAAGCTGTCGTTCGACCGGCTGACCAACGTGGCCTTCAGCTTTACCAACCACGACGAAGCACAGCCCGCGCATCTGGTGCTGAAAGACCCCTCGGTGCCGATCCTGGTCAACCTGCCGCAATACGCCGAGCCCGCGCAACGCTATTGCCCGGCAGGCGTGTACGAGGTGCTGGGTGAAGGCACGGATGCCAAGTTCCGGATCAATTTCCAGAACTGCGTCCACTGCAAGACCTGCGATATCAAGGACCCCAGCCAGAACATCACCTGGACCACGCCGATGGGCGGGGGTGGGCCGAACTACCCCAACATGTGACCTGTCACGCAACCGTGTTGCCGAAACGCCCTCGCAGGCCAGGGGACCGGTTGTCGCCCGATTGCCATGGGCGGGCTGGAAAGCTAGCCTGATCGCCACTCGTTGAAGGAGAGCTTGATGCCCGCCGTTTCCCATCGTGTCCTTGCGGCTGCTGTCGTGGCGGCGCTGCTGTCCTTGCCTGCCTTGGCCGAGGATCGTGTGGATGCGGGGGCGTTCCTGGCGGCGCGTCACGCCGAGGCGGCGCATGACTTTCGATCCGCCGCGGCCTGGTATGGCCAGGCGATCCTGGCGGATTCCGGCAATCTGCAACTATTGCTGGGGGCCGTTCTGGCCGAGATCGGCATCGGTGACATCCCCTTGGCCGTCGAGGCCGCGCAACGGGTCAAGGCCCAGGGCGAAAACAACCAGCTGTCAGAGCTGGCCCTGATGACAGACGAGGCGCAGCGTGAGGATTACGCGGCCCTTCTGGCGGCAATCGACGCCGGGCGCGATATGGGCGATCTGGTGAACGGCTTGGTGACCGCTTGGGCCAAACTTGGCGAGGGCAACATGTCCGAGGCAGTGGTGGCCTTTGACGCCGTGTCCAAGCAGCGCGGGCTAGAGGCTTTCGGGCTTTACCACAAGGCCCTTGCCCTGGCGCTTGTCGGTGATTTTGAAGGGGCAGACGCGATCTTGTCTGGCCCGGCTGGTGAGGCGATCCTTTCGATGCGGCGCGGGGTTTTTGCCCATGCCCAGATCCTAAGCCAGCTTGAACGCAATGCCGATGCGCTGGCTTTGTTGGACCGCGCCTTCGGCACGGATCCCGACCCCATCGTGGACGCCCTGCGCCGCCGCCTTGCCGCAGGGGAACCAGTGCCGTTTGACGCGGTCCGCACCGGGCGCGACGGCATAGCCGAAGTGTTCTTTACCGTTTCGACCGCGCTGGGGCGTGATGCCGATCCGATCGATGTCCTGCTGCATCTGCGGGTGGCGGGGTATCTGCGGCCTGACCACTCCGACACGATCCTCTTGACGGGCGACGTGCTGGAAACTTTGGGCCAGCACCAGCTTGCCGCCGACACCTACGCGACCTTCCCGCCCGGGGATCCGTCCTATGTGACCGCTCAGATCGGTCGCGCCGGTGCCCTGCACTCGGACGGTCAGATCGATGCCGCGCTTGCGGTGTTGCAAAGCCTGGCCGCAGAGCATGCCGATCTGATCCCCGTACAGTTCGCGCTGGGTGACATGCTGCGCATCGAAGCCCGGTTCGACGAGGCGGAAATCGCCTATTCCGCTGCGATCGACCTGTTGCCCGAGGTGACGGCGGACGCCTGGGTGCTGTTCTTCTATCGCGGCATTTGCCACGAACAATCGGCCGACTGGGCCGCAGCCGAGGCTGACTTTCGCCGGGCGATGGAATTGAACGGCAACCAGGCCCAGGTGTTGAACTATCTGGGCTACGGGCTGGTGGACCGGGGTGAAAAGCTGGATGAGGCATTGGGCCTGATCGAACGCGCCGTCGCTGCCGACCCGCAAAAGGGCTATATCATCGACAGCATGGCCTGGGCCTTGTTCCGCCTTGGCCGCTATGACGAGGCGCTGGAACCGATGGAGCGCGCCTCGCTGCTAGAGCCGGTCGATCCGATCGTCACCGACCATCTGGGCGATGTCTACTGGATGGTTGGCCGCCAGTTGGAGGCGCGGTTTCAGTGGCGCCGTGCCCTGTCATTTGACCCGGTTGAAAAAGAGGCCATCCGCATCCGCCGCAAGCTGGACATCGGTCTTGATGCCGTGTTGGCCGAAGAAGCCGCCGAAAAGGCCGCCGGGAATGGCGACTGAACCGGTCACCGAACCGGCCCACGCCAAGATCAACCTTTGCCTGCATGTCACCAGCCAGCGGGCGGACGGCTATCACCTGCTGGACAGTCTGGTGGTCTTTGCCGGGGTCGGGGATCTGGTCACCGCCCGGTTCGGGTCTGGTCTCAGTCTTGCCGTGGATGGCCCGGAGGCGCACGGCCTTGCCCGCGATGCCAGCAACCTTGTCAGCCGCGCTGCCGCTGCGATGGGGGTCACGGATGTGGCGTTGCAGTTGCAAAAGCGGCTGCCGGTTGCCTCGGGGATTGGGGGGGGGTCGGCGGATGCGGCGGCAGGGTTGCGCGCCTTGGCGCGGTTGACTGGCCGCCCCTTGCCGCCGCCGGACGCCGTGCTGGCGCTGGGCGCGGATGTGCCGGTTTGCCTTGCCAGCCGACCCGCGCGGATGCAAGGGATCGGTGAGGTGCTGACGCCGCTGCCGCCCTTGCCAGCGGTCGGGATGGTGCTGGTCAACCCGCGCGTTGCCGTACCGACCCCGGCGGTCTTTGCCGCCCTGGCCTGCCGGACGAACCCGGCGGTGCCCTTGCCCCCGGCGGATGGTTGGCGCGATCTTGCGGCCCTGGCCGCTTGGCTGGCAGCCCACACCCGCAACGATCTGACCGCTGCCGCCCAAGGGATCGCCCCGGTTCTTTTCCAGGTTGAAGCCGCGCTAAGGGCGACGCCGGGCTGTGCGCTGGCCCGGATGTCAGGATCAGGGGCGACCTGCTTTGGTCTTTACCCGGACTGGAAAACCGCATGTGCCGCCGCCGATAGCCTGCGCGCCCGCTATCCTGGCTGGTGGGTGGCCCCTGCCGAGATGATGACCTAAAAGAGCCGGTCGGCGGCAACCCCCAGACCAAAGGCCGCAAGCACCAAAAGCCCCGCCAGCACCCAGCCGATCCCGCGCCGCGTCGGGGCGGGGGGTTTGGTCGGATTGCCAAGCCGGATCAATTCGGCCTCAACCAGCCCCGGCAGCCGGGGGCCGAACCGCGACAGAACCTGCACCGTCTGCACCAGATCGCGCAGCACGGCACGGGGGCCAATGCTTTTGCGGATATAGTTTTCCACGATCGGCTTGGCGACTTCCCAGATGTTGATACGGGGGTCGAGGCCCCGCGCCACACCCTCGACCACCACCATGGTCCGCTGCAACAGGATCAGTTCCGTCCGGGTTTCCATGCCGAAACGCTCGGTCACCTCGAACAGATAGGCCAGAAGTTTGGCCATGCTGATCCGGCTGGCATCCATGCCGAAGATCGGCTCGCCCACGGCCCGCAGCGCGCGGGCAAATTCGTCGATGTCGCGGTCGGGGGGGACATAGCCCGCCTCGAAATGCACCTCGGCGACGCGGCGGTAGTTCTTGCCGATGAAGCCGAACAGGATCTCGGCGTAGACGCGGCGGGTGTATTCGTCGATCCGGCCCATGATCCCGAAATCATAGGCGATGATGTCGCCATTCGCCGCGATCTTGAGGTTGCCCTGGTGCATGTCGGCGTGAAAGAAGCCATCGCGCAGCGCGTGGTTGAGGAAAAGCTGCAGCACCCGCGCGCCAAGCACCTGCCGGTCATGCCCGCCCGCGTCGATCAGGGCCACGTCATTCAGACCGATCCCCTCGGCCCAGCCCAGCGTCATCATCGTGCGGCCGGACAGAAACCAATAGGGTTTCGGCACCTGAAACCCGCCATCCTTGGCGGTATTTGCCGCAAATTCGGCCGCCGAGGAGGATTCGATCCGCAGGTCCAACTCGTCCATCACCACGCCTTCGAAATGCGTGATCACATCCACCGGGCGCAGCCGGCGCGAGAAGGGGGCAAGAACCTCAATCACGCGGGCGGCAAGGTAGAAGGCGTCGATATCCTTGCGAAACGCCCGCTCGATCCCGGGGCGGAGGACCTTGACCGCCACTTCCTCGCCCGTGTCGGCCAGCCGGGCGCGGTGGACCTGCGCGATGGAGGCAGCGGCGATCGGTTCGGAAAACTCGGAAAAGAGGGTGGAGAGGGGCTTTTCAAGCTCGGCCTCGATCATGGCTTTCGCGATGGCGGTCGGAAAGGGCGGCAGCTTGTCTTGCAGGTATTTCAGCTGCTCGGCCAGTTCTTCGCCAACGATATCGGGGCGGGTGGACAGGATCTGGCCGAACTTGATATAGGCCGGGCCAAGCGCGGTCAGCGCGCGGGTGGCGGGGGGCAGGGCGGGGTCGCCCTTTAATCCCAGCCATTTGAACGGCCAGCCAAGCAGCCGCGCGGCAAAGCGCAACCGCTTCGGCGCATTGAACGCCGCCAGCACCACGTCCATCGCCCCGGTCCGCTCCAGCGTGGCCCCGGTGCGGATCAGCCGCAGAATGTTGTGCGGCCCCCTCACAACTTCCAGCCGGAATGAAGGGCGGCGACCCCCATCGTGAGGTTGCGGTATTTGACCTGGCCAAAGCCCGCCGCGCGGATCATCGCGGCAAAGCTGTCTTGGTCGGGAAACTTGCGGATCGATTCCACCAGATACTGATAGCTGTCGCGGTCCCCGGTCACCACCTTCCCCATGACCGGGATGACGTTGAACGAATAAAGGTCATAGACGCGCTGCATCAGGTCATTCGGGATCTGGCTGAACTCCAGCACCATAAGGCGGCCGCCGGGGCGCAGGACGCGGTAGGCCTCGGTCAGGGCGTCACCGATCCGGGTCACGTTCCGGATGCCGAAGGAAATCGTGTAGACATCAAAGCTGGCATCGGGAAAGGGCAAGGCCATCGCATCGCCCACCACCCAGTCCAGGCTGGCGGCCAGACTGTCAGCCTCGGCCCGCTTGCGACCTTCGATCAGCATCGGCTCAGTCATGTCGCAGACCACCGCCGAAGCCCCCGGCGCGCGTTTCAGGAAGCGGAACGCCACATCCCCGGTGCCGCCCGCTACATCCAAAAGCCGCTGACCAGCGCGGGGTGCCAGCCAATCCATCATCGCGTCTTTCCAAAGCCTGTGGATGCCAAAGGACATCAGATCGTTCATCACATCGTATTTCGAGGCCACTCGGCTAAAGACGCCATGCACCATCCCGGCCTTGTCGGCCTCCGGCACGGTCTGATAGCCGAAGTGGGTGGTCTGGTCAGGGTCACTGGTCATGAGGGTCCGCCCGATTTGCGCCATATGTGAGGTATACCGAAGCCGCGCCAAGTAAAACCGGTGTCTGCAGGAAAGGTCGAAACATGGGGAAGGCGGTCAATCTGGTGCTGGGCCTGTTGCCAGCGCTGCTTGTTTTTGGGCCGATGGCCTTTTTCCTGTGGCGCGGCCTTAAAAGGCGGCGTGACCTGATCCGGTCCAGCCGCGCGCAGGGCATCATCGGACCGGCGGCCTTAGTGCAAGGGGCCAATCTGCCGCGACACTATGATGCACTTGCGCAGCTTGGCACGGCAGGCCCCGCGCCGCAGTCTTTGAACGAACGGATATTGCGGCCTTCGGTCGGGGTGCGACTTTTGGTGCTTGGACTTGGTGCGGCGCTGGTGACCTTTGTCCTTCGCGCCGATCTGGCCTCGCCCGAGTTTCATGAGGCGATGCAGGGGCTGCCGGTCCCGCCCGTGGTGGTGCAACTGGTGGCACTTGTGGTGGCGGCCAGCGCGCAGCTTTACATCTTCGGCTTCAGCGCCCGCTATGACCGCGAGGTGCTGATCGTCACCCGCATGGTGTTTGCCCGCCGGGAATACCGCTGGACAAAGCTGGAGTGGATCGGCGACGACGGGGCTTATGATCTGGTCCTAAGCTTTGGGTCCGCGGGCAAGGCCAAGGTGCTGAAGCACTGTCCCGGGATCGACGAGTTCAAGGCCTTTGCCGTGCAGAAGCTGCAGGAAAACAAGGGAACCCATGCCCGAACTGCCCGAGGTTGAAACTGTCCGCCGGGGCCTTCTTCCCGTGATGGAAGGTGCGGTCATCGCGCGGGCCTACGTCAACCGCCCCGACCTGCGCTGGCCCTTGCCGGACCGGATGGCAGATCGGCTGACCGGGCGTCGGGTTTTGGCGCTTCGGCGGCGGTCAAAATATATCCTCGCTGATCTCGACAGTGGTGAGACGCTGCTGGTGCATCTGGGCATGTCGGGGCGGATGCTGGTGTCAGGCGCGCAGGTCGGCAGCTTTCACCACGACCATCCCGCTCCGCAAAAGCATGACCATGTCGTGCTGCACATGGAGGGCGGCGCGCGCATCACCTTCAACGACGCCCGGCGATTCGGTGCGATGGACTTGATGGCCACCGACGGCGCCCAAGGGCACCCCCTGCTGGCGGGGCTGGGCCCCGAACCTTTCGGCAATGATTTCAACGGCCCCTACCTTGCCGCGCGGTTGACGGGTCGGCGCACCCCGATCAAGTCCGCGCTTCTGGACCAGAGCACCGTGGCGGGGCTAGGCAATATCTATGTCGCCGAAACGCTTTACCGCGCAAGGATAAGCCCCCTGCGTCTGGCAGGTGATCTGGGCGACACTCTGGCGCAGGCACTGGTGCCGGTGATCCGCGAGGTGCTGGGCGAGGCCATCGAGGCCGGAGGCTCCTCCTTGCGCGACTTCCGCCAAGCCAATGGCGAGCTTGGGTATTTTTCCAAGCATTTTCAGGTCTATGACCGCGAGGGTGAGATGTGCGAGACGCCGGGCTGTACCAGCACCATCCTGCGCAGCGTGCAGTCTGGCCGATCCTCCTTCTGGTGCCCGACCTGTCAGAGGTGACTTGCCATTGCCCCGATTGGTGCTAGGACTCGCCGCGCTGCCAAAGCGGAGTCTGCCATGGCCTATGAGACCCTGATCGTCGAGATCGATGACTATGTCACCCTCATCCGGCTGAACCGCCCCGATGCCATGAACGCTCTCAACTCGACGCTGATGCGCGAGCTTGCAGCGGCCGTGACGGCGGCAGAACACAACGACAGGGTGCGCTGCATCGTCGTCACCGGTTCGGACAAAGCCTTTGCCGCTGGGGCCGACGTGCGCGAAATGGCGGAAAAGACCTTTATCGATGTCTTTTTCGAAGACCTCTTCGCCGCCGAGGCTGCTGCGATTGCCAAGGCCAGAAAGCCGATCATCGCCGCCGTTGCCGGCTATTGCCTTGGCGGCGGTTGCGAGCTTGCGATGATGTGCGATTTCATCATCGCCGCCGATACGGCCAAGTTTGGCCAGCCAGAGATCAACCTGGGCATCGTTGCTGGCCTGGGTGGCACGCAGCGGTTGACCCGCGCGGTAGGCAAATCAAAATCGATGGACATGCACCTGACCGGCCGCTTTATGGACGCAGCCGAGGCGGAACGCTGCGGCCTCGTGAGCCGCGTTGTGCCAGCCAAAGCTCTGCTGGATGAGGCGATGAAGGCCGCCCAGAAGATCGTCGAGAAATCCGCCGTGACGGCGATGGTGGTAAAAGAGGCGGTAAGCCGGGCGCAGGAAACCTCGCTGGCCGAAGGTCTCTTGTTCGAACGTCGTATGTTCCATGCGCTGTTTGCGACCGAGGACCAGAAGGAAGGCATGGCTGCTTTCCTTGAAAAGCGGCAGCCTCAGTTCCGCGACCGCTGATCCTCCTCATTCGACTTCGTCTTCTCGTCGATGGCGCGCGAGGAGTGACGCAGTCATCGACGAGCTTCTGGGGCTTTTCATTTCCGCCGACTCGCCTTATATACCCGCCTCACATGCGCGTGGGCCCGCTTAGGCAAGAACAGAACCCGACCCGGTCGGGGCCTTTGGTCTTTCGTGCGACATGAAACCGAAAGACCCAAGGAAGCCACATGGCCAATACCGAACAGTCCAAGAAACGCGCCCGCCAGTCCGAAGCGCGCTATGCCGTGAACAAGGCCCGCCGTTCGCGCATCCGCACCTTCCTGCGCAAGGTTGAAGAGGCGATCGCTTCGGGCGATGCTGCTGCCGCTGCTGCCGCCATGAAGGCTGCCCAGCCGGAAATCGCCCGCGGGGTCTCCAAGGGCGTGCTGCACAAGAACACCGCTTCGCGCAAGATCTCGCGCCTGACCTCGCGCGTAAAGGCCGTCGTTCAGGCCTAGATTGCCGCCTTCACCTCTTGTCTCGCAGCAGGCGCGCCCCACGATGCTGCGCCTGCTTTTTCTTTTTTGATTGCAGGGGCTTAAGCCCTGGCGTTGCCAATTTGCCGCCCGGCGCGGATTCGCGTTGCCCAAATCTCTGTCAAGCGGGATGTTCGGTTGCCGACCCTAGCCTGCCCTTGCTAGCGTCTTGAGGCGATTCACGCCGACCTGGGGGACAAGGGCTGTTCGCAAAGGGGTGCCTGTCATAATGCGCTGGCTTGGGGTCAGGGCGATAAGCTCTCTTTGTGGCAGCAAGGCCAGGGCTGCTTTGGGCAGTCTTGGAAGATGTGGTTCAGGGTGGAGTATTCCGCACCCTTACTGCATGCATCCTGTCCCCCCATGGTTTCAGTCAAGACGGGCCCGCGCACAGCGGTAAGCCGGCTTGATCCGGTCGGGGTGGGGCGGGTGGTAATTGGGACGCAAAGCGCAGAGGCTGCTCTCTGCGCCGGTTTTATTGACGGGTCGAAAAGAATGACGAACGAAACTTGGGGTCAGGTTTGCCAAGAGCTGATCAAACGCGTAGGCAAGAACAATTTTGTCACCTGGATAGAACCGCTGAAGCTGGCCGATCTTGACAGCGGGGTTGCCCGTTTCGAAGTGCCGACCGTTTTTTTCGGCGATTGGGTTCAGCGCAATTATGCCGACCATATCCGGACCGAGATGGTCAGCGCCGGTGCTCTGGTTGACCGGGTCGAGTTCACCCTGGGCAGCAGCACCGCTCCGGCCGTTGTGGCTGCAAAACCGGTTGCCAAGGCAACCCGGCCGCGCAACGCCCCGGTCCAGGATTTGCCCGGCGCGCCGCTGGATGCCCGTTTCACCTTTGACAGCTTTGTCGTTGGCAAGCCGAACGAGCTTGCCCATGCCGCTGCCCGCCGGGTCGCAGAAGGCGGGTCGGTAACGTTTAACCCCCTGTTTCTTTATGGGGGCGTGGGTCTGGGCAAAACCCATCTGATGCATGCAATCGCGCATGAATTGCACATGCGCAGCCCGGAATTGAGTGTGCTTTACCTGTCGGCGGAACAGTTCATGTACCGCTTCGTCCAGGCCCTGCGCGAACGTCAGGTGATGGATTTCAAGAGCCTGTTCCGGTCGGTCGATGTGCTGATGGTCGACGATGTGCAGTTCATCGCCGGCAAGGACAGCACCCAGGAAGAGTTTTTCCACACCTTCAACGCCCTGGTCGATCTGAACAAGCAGATCGTGATTTCCGCCGACCGCGCCCCGGGTGAGATCAAGGATCTGGAGGAGCGGATCAAGTCGCGCCTGCAATGCGGGCTGGTGGTCGATCTGCACCCGACCGACTACGAATTGCGGCTGGGCATCCTGCAGCAAAAGGTCGACTACTATCGCCAACAGTATCGCGGGCTGGTCCTCGCCGATGGCGTGCTGGAGTTTCTGGCCCACCGGATCACCTCGAACGTCCGCATCTTGGAAGGCGCGCTGACCCGGCTTTTCGCCTTTGCGAGCCTCGTCGGCCGCGAGATCACCCTTGAACTGACGCAGGACTGTCTGGCGGATATCCTACGCTCCTCCGACCGCAAGCTCTCGATCGAAGAGATTCAGCGCAAGGTGGCGGAGCATTACAACATCCGCCTTTCCGACATGATCGGGCCAAAGCGGCTGCGCAATATTGCCCGGCCGCGGCAGGTGGCGATGTATCTGGCCAAGCAGATGACGCACCGCTCCCTCCCGGAAATCGGTCGGCGGTTTGGGGGGCGCGATCACACCACGATCATGCACGGCGTCCGCAAGATCGAGGAATTGATGGCCACCGACAGCCAGTTAAGCGACGATCTGCAACTTCTGCGCCGCCTTCTGCAGGGTTAACCGCGCGCTGCCCTTGACGGCTTGGGCAAAGCTTCGCACAGTCACGGCCAACACTTGTGAACCGGCATCTGCCGGGTAACGTCGCTTTCCCGTTCGGGAAGGCAGGGGGAAGTCGGATGAAGCTCTCGATCGAACGCGCAACCTTGCTCAAGGCGCTGTCGCAGGCCCAGTCGGTGGTCGAACGCCGCAACACGATTCCGATCCTCGCCAACGTGTTGATCGAGGCTGAGGGCGCCCAGGTGTCCTTCCGCGCCACCGACCTTGACATCGAGGTGGTGGACCGCGCCCCCGCCATGGTCGAACGCGGCGGGGCGACCACGGTTTCCGCCGTGATGCTGCACGAGATTGTAAGAAAGCTTCCTGACGGTGCGCTGGTCAGCCTGGCCGAAGATGCCGCCGCCGGTCGTCTGACGATCACGGCGGGGCGGTCGACCTTCAACCTGGCGACGCTGCCGAAAGAAGATTTCCCGGTTATGGCGACCAGCGAATATGCCACCAACTTTTCGGCCAAAGCGGCCGATCTGCGGCGGCTGTTCGACAAGGCGAAATTTGCGATTTCGACGGAAGAGACCCGCTATTACCTCAACGGCGTCTACATGCACGTTTCTCAGGGCGAAAACGGCAAGGTCCTGCGCTGTGTGGCGACCGACGGACATAGGCTGGCCCGGATCGACACGCCCTTGCCCGAAGGGGCCGACGGCATGGCCGGTGTGATCGTGCCGCGCAAGACGGTGGGTGAGTTGCGCAAGCTTCTGGACGATGACGATGCCAGCATTGCGGTGTCGGTCTCGGAAACCAAGGTGCGCTTTGCCACCCCGGCGATCATGCTGACCTCAAAGGTCATCGACGGCACGTTCCCGGACTATACCCGCGTCATCCCCACCGGCAACACCCGCCGCATGGAGGTGGACGCCAGCGAATTTGCCAAGGCCGTCGACCGGGTCGCCACGGTGTCGTCCGAACGCTCCCGCGCGGTGAAGCTGTCCTTGGAGGATGACCGGCTCGTCCTGTCCGTCAACGCGCCCGACAGCGGGGCCGCCGAGGAAGAGCTGGTCGTGGCCTACAGCGATGAGCGGCTGGAGATCGGCTTCAACGCCAAGTACCTGTTGGAGATCGCAAGCCAGGTTGACCGGGAAAATGCGGTGTTCCTGTTCAACTCCTCCGCCGATCCGACGCTGATGCGCGAAGGCAATGACGCCTCGGCGGTCTATGTCGTCATGCCGATGCGGGTCTGACGCAGAGGCATTTCCGTGGGCGGTCTGGTGATCGAAACCCTCGCCCTGTCGCATTTTCGCAGCCACCACACCGCCAGGCTGGTCTTTGACGGGCGGCCAGTGGCGCTGGTCGGGCCGAACGGCGCGGGCAAGACGAATTTGCTGGAGGCGGTGTCGCTTTTATCCCCCGGTCGGGGGTTGCGCCGGGCTGCGGCCGAGGATCTTGCACGACGGCCCGAAGGGTTGGGCTGGCGCGTGGCAGCCAGCGTCCAGGGCCTGTCCGGCGCGCATGAGATTGAACTCAGGGCCGAGGCTGGGGCCGCGCGGCAGGTTCGGATCGATGGCAAGCCCTCGCCGCAAGCCGCCCTTGGCCGGGTCTTGCGTATTCTGTGGCTGGTTCCCGCGATGGACCGCCTGTGGATCGAGGCCGCCGAGGGGCGTCGCCGCTTTCTGGACCGCATGACCCTTAGCCTGGCACCCGATCACGCCGACCTTACGCTTGCCTATGACAAGGCGATGCGCGACCGCAACCGGCTGATCAAGGATCAGATCGCCGACCCGGCCTGGTATGCAGCACTTGAGGCGCAGATGGCCGAAGCCGGGCAAGCGATCACCCAGAACCGCCGCGCGGCGCTGGCCCGGATTGCCGCCGCCACGACCGACGGCGCGTTTCCTGCCGCCAGCCTGACGCTGACCGGGCCCGAGGGCAGCGACGAACCTGCCGACCTTGCCACGGCGCTTGCCGAGGGCCGTCGCCGTGACTTTGCCGCCGGGCGCACGCTGATCGGCCCGCACCGCGCCGACCTTTTGGCCCGCTATATCGCCAAGGACACCCCCGCCGATCAATGCTCGACCGGCGAGCAAAAGGCGCTGTTGATCAACCTGATCCTCGCCAATGCCCGCGCCTTGACCGAAGATCTGGGCCAGGCGCCGATCCTGCTTTTGGACGAGGTCGCCGCCCATCTTGACAGCGCCAGACGTGCTGCCCTTTATGACGAGATTTGCGCCCTTGGGGCGCAGGCCCTGATGACCGGCACCGACCCCGAGCTTTTTTCCGCCCTTGGTCAACGCGGCCAAAGCCTGACCGTGAGCGATGTTGCAGGGGCGTCGATCGTCCTGAAGGAGTAAGTGAATGACTGTTTCTATATCCGAGCTCGCCCTATACGCCCTGGGAATGGCGGGGCTTTGGGCGGTGCCCGGACCGGTCTGGGTGGCGCTTTTGGCGCGGGCCTTGTCGGGCGGGTTCGCGTCTGCCTGGCCCCTGGCGGTCGGTGTGGCGCTGGGCGACCTGATGTGGCCGCTGGCGGCGATCCTGGGGCTTGGCTGGATCGAGTCTTCCTATGGTGACGTCCTAGAGATTTTGCGCTGGGTGGCGGCGGGCATCTTTCTGGGGATGGGGATCCTGTTGCTGATCAAACCCGCCGCCAACCTGACCGCCGACAGCCGCCTGACCCGTCCCGGCGTCTGGGCCGGGTTCTTTGTCGGCGTCGCGGCGGTGATTGGCAACCCGAAGGCGATCCTGTTCTACATGGGCGCTCTGCCGGGTTTTTTCACCCTGTCGACGGTGACCACCCCAGACATCGTGGCGATCATCACCCTGTCGGCGCTGATCCCGATGGCAGGCAACCTGGGTTTGGCCCTGTCTTTGGACCGCGCCCGCGCGCTTTTGTCCAGCCCGGAAAACCTGCGCCGGATGAACGTGATTTCCGGTGCCCTGCTGGTCGGGGTCGGCCTGCTGATTCCCTTTCTCTGACTACCAAATCTTGTGTCAAAGGGGTGACAATCCGCCCCCAAACCGCTATAAATCGCGGACAATGACAAGGGTTTTGCAGGTATGGCTGAACCAGCCAAGAACACAGCAGACTACAGTGCCGATTCCATCAAGGTTCTCCGTGGGTTAGAGGCGGTTCGCAAGCGCCCGGGGATGTATATCGGCGACACCGACGACGGGTCGGGCCTGCACCACATGGTCTATGAGGTGGTGGACAACGGCATTGATGAGGCGCTGGCAGGTCATGCCACCGCCGTCACCGTAACGATCCATGCCGATGACAGCGTTTCGGTGCGCGACAACGGCCGCGGCATCCCGGTCGACATGCACGCCGAAGAGGGCGTTTCGGCGGCCGAGGTCATCATGACCCAACTGCACGCGGGCGGGAAATTCAACAACACCGATGACTCTGGCAACGCCTACAAGGTCTCGGGTGGCCTTCATGGCGTGGGCGTCTCGGTCGTGAACGCGCTGTCGGAATGGTTGGAGCTGACGGTCTGGCGCAACGACACCGAATACCGCGCCAGGTTTCAGGACGGCGATTGCGTGGAGCATGTCCACCCCGTCGGCCCCGCGCCGGGGGAACGTGGGACCATGGTCCGCTTCCTCGCCTCGGCCAAGATCAACCGGCCGGAGGGGACGTTCTCCAACCTCGACTACAGCTTCAAGGTGCTGGAGACCCGGCTTCGTGAACTGGCGTTCCTGAATTCCGGCGTCCGCATCATCCTGACCGATGAGCGACTGGCTGACCCGCAGCGGACCGAGCTTTTCTATGAAGGCGGCGTTCGGGAATTCGTGCGTTACATCGACCGTTCGAAAACCCCGGTGATGCCTGACCCGATCTATATTCTGGGCGACCGGGGGGGTATCGGGGTCGAGGTGGCGATGTGGTGGAACGACAGCTATCACGAAACCGTCCTTCCGTTCACAAACAACATTCCCCAGCGTGACGGTGGCACGCATATGGCCGGTTTCCGGGGGGCCTTGACCCGGACGATCACCGCCTATGCGCAGTCTTCGGGCATCGCCAAGCGCGAAAAGGTGGATTTCACCGGGGATGACGCGCGCGAAGGGCTGACCTGTGTCTTGTCCGTCAAGGTGCCGGACCCGAAATTCTCTTCCCAGACCAAGGACAAGCTGGTGTCGTCTGAGGTGCGGCCTGCGGTGGAAAACCTGGTGTCGGAAAAGCTGGCCGAGTGGTTTGAGGAAAACCCCGGCCCCGCCCGCCAGATCGTCGGCAAGATCATCGAAGCTGCCCTTGCCCGTGAGGCTGCCCGCAAGGCGCGGGAACTGACCCGCAGGAAAACTGCCCTCGACGTGGCCAGCCTGCCCGGCAAGCTGGCCGACTGTCAGGAGCGTGACCCCGCCAAGTCCGAGCTTTTTCTTGTTGAGGGCGACTCTGCCGGTGGCAGCGCCAAGCAGGGCCGCAGCCGTGCCAATCAGGCGGTCCTGCCCCTGCGCGGCAAGATCCTGAACGTCGAACGCGCCCGGTTCGACCGGATGCTGGGGTCACAGGAGATCGGGACCCTTATCACCGCCCTTGGCACCGGGATCGGCCGGGATGAGTTTGATATCGGCAAGCTGCGCTACCACAAGGTCGTCATCATGACCGACGCCGATGTGGACGGCGCGCATATCCGCACGCTCCTTTTGACCTTTTTCTTCCGCCAGATGCCCGCTTTGATCGAGGGCGGGTACCTTTATATTGCCCAGCCGCCCTTGTACAAAGTCGCGCGGGGCAAGTCCGAGGTGTACCTCAAGGACCAGCCCGCGCTGGAGGATTATCTGGTCGAGATGGGTCTTGACGGCGCGGTGCTGCGCCTGACCGATGGCCAGGACATCGCCGGCAACGACCTTGCCCGCGTAGTCGAGGCCGCGCGCCAGTTCCGTCGCGTGCTTGAGGCGTTTCCGACCCATTACCCCCGCCCGATCCTGGAGCAGGCCGCCTTGGCCGGGGCCTTCGATCCCGGTAGTGCCGACGCCGACCTGCAAGCGGTGGCCGATATGGTCGCCAAACGCCTCAACATGATCGCGCCCGAGTTTGAGCGTGGTTGGCAGGGTCGCATCACCCAGGACCACGGCATCCGTCTTTCCCGCATCCTGCGCGGGGTGGAGGAGCTTCGCACGCTGGATGGTGCAGTGTTGCGCTCAGGTGAGGCGCGGCGTCTGGCGCAAGTGGCGGGCCAGGGCCGCGACATCTACCGCGACCCCGCGCGTCTGGTCAGGAAAGACCGTGAGCAGATGATCCACGGGCCAATCGAGTTGCTCAAGGCGATCCTGGCCGAGGGCGAAAAGGGCCTGTCGCTGCAACGCTACAAGGGTCTTGGAGAAATGAACCCTGACCAGCTTTGGGAAACCACCCTCGACCCCGAGGCGCGGACGCTGCTGCAGGTCAAGGTCGATGACCTGGCCGAGGCGGACGACATCTTCTCCAAGCTGATGGGCGACGTGGTGGAACCCCGGCGCGAGTTCATCCAGACCAATGCGCTGAGCGTGGAGAATCTGGATTTCTGACGGCAGAACGCCGGTACCAAGACACAGGAGAAAATCATGCGAACCAAACTGCTGACCTTGGCCCTGTGTTGCCTGCCCTCGGTTGCCACCGCCTCGGAATGGTGGGTGGTGATCGGCTATTTCGATCATCCGCCGATGGAATGGGACGATGGCATCCTGACCCAGGCCCAGGGGCTAGAGGCGGATCTGGCAGCCTGCGGGCTGTCGCCGTTCTGGGATTTCACCGCCAAGTTCGAAGGCTTTGACACCGACGGGCGCGGCGCGGTGTTTGTGATCGCCACCTTCGACAGCCTGAACCGGGACGGGGCCGCAAACCTCTTGGCCGCCGCACAACCTTGCGTGCCGGACGCCTATATTAAAGAGGCGCGGTATTACGGCGAATAGGCTGCCTAGCGAGGGGTCAGAAAGGCCGCATCCGGGTGCAGGAATGTCAGTGTCCCGGCTGGAAAGTTCCACAGGCTTGGGTGTTCCGACAAGAACACAGCCCCCAGCCGAAGCGCATCCGACCCCGGCCAGGGTCGCTTGTCCGCCGGGCCACCTGCCTCAACGATTTGCACGGTGATGCCGTCAAAGGTCGCACCGCCGAAGGTGACAGCGGCAAGCACGCCGACCCCATCCCGAACGCTTAGCAGGGCGTCTGCCTCCAGCCGGGCGCGGGTCTCGCTGCGCATGTAAAGCGTGCCGCTGTCGCCGGTATCAAAATCCAGCACGATGGGCATGCTGCCGATAAAGGCCCCGGTCGTGGGCAGCTCGTCGGGGCGTAGGGCAAAGGTTATATGGGCCAGCACGTCACCCGGTGCAGGTGGCGGCACGGCCAGCGCGCCGGTGGCATCACTGCGCAGGATCGTCAGCACTTGTCGCGCGTAATCCAGGCTGAAGGCCCCGCCCTCAACCGCCGGGGTCCCGACGAAGCCAAGATAATCCGCGCCGAACATTACCTCGACGAAGCCGAAGTTGCCGCTTAGCAGGGCCGGAGGGGTAGCGAACACTTGGCCGTCGATCTGAATGGCGGGGGCGTCATGTTGATGAACCTCGACCGCTTGACCTGAGGCGGCGGAGCCCACGGCCAGAAACAGCCCTTCCGGCAGCGGGACCGCGTCACGGTTCAGAATGACGGCATCGGGCGTGCCAGTGTCGAACATCATCCTGCCCTCAGTGTCCCCCACCTTTGCGTCAAGCAAGGATTTGTGGTCCACCACCTCAAACGGGATCTCGCGCCAGTCCTGTCCGATGGCCAAAAGCTCGGCCCGTGCGACCGGTGCAAGGCCGACCAGCGTCAGCGCCGCACTCGCAAAAACAGTTTTGGCCAGTGTCATGGAGGTTTCCTGTCCCTGCTGTCGCAACACAGCTTTGATCACAGATGCCTTGGTGACCCCGGATGGATTCGAACCATCGACCTGCCGCTTAGGAGGCGGCCGCTCTATCCCCTGAGCTACAGGGCCACGCGCCGCAGTCATGCGTCGAATTGCCCGCAAAAGCAACGTCGGAACGATCCGAACCGGGCGGGCAAAGGGCGAATGTCGCTTGGACAACCCCGACCTTTGGCGCTAACACGGGTCATCCAGTCCTTCGGACCTGCCCCGTGACCACATCCGCCAGCGAACCCCGCCACATGCTGACCCTGCGCGATGTCTCGGAGGCGTCGGGCGTCAGTGAAATGACGGTCAGCCGGGTCTTGCGCAACCGCGGCGATGTGTCGGCAGCGACCCGGGAAAAGGTGCTCGAGGCGGCGCGGGCGCTGGGCTATGTGCCGAACAAGATCGCGGGTGCTCTGGCCTCAAGCCGGGTCAATCTGGTCGGGGTGGTGATCCCGTCGCTGTCGAACATGGTCTTTCCCGAGGTGATGACCGGCATTTCCGACGTGTTGGACGGCACCGGGCTGCAGCCTGTGGTGGGGGTGACCAACTATCAGCCCGACCGCGAGGAAAGCGTGATCTACGAGATGCTGTCGTGGCGGCCCTCGGGGATGATTGTCGCGGGGCTGGAACATACCGACGCCGCCCGCGCCATGCTGGGGCGCGCGGGCATCCCCATCGTCGAGATCATGGATATCGACGGGGTGGCGATCAACCACGCGGTCGGCATTTCGCACCACCGCGCGGGGCGTGAGATGGCGCAGGCGATCATCGCCGCCGGATATCGCCGCATCGCCTTTCTGGGCACACAGATGCCGAACGACCACCGCGCGCGCAAGCGGCTTGAGGGGTTCGAAGAGGCCTTGGCCCGCGCTGGTCTGACGCTGGCGGACCGGGAGTATTACTCGGGTGGTTCGGCGCTTTTGAAGGGGCGCGAGATGACGGCAGCCGTCCTTGCCCGCAGCCCGGACGTGGATTTCCTGTATTACTCCAATGACATGATCGGGGCGGGTGGGCTTTTGTATTGCCTTGATCGGGGCCTGGATGTGCCCGGCAGCATCGGACTTGCCGGGTTCAACGGGGTGGAGCTTTTGGACGGTCTGCCGCGCCAACTGGCCACGATGGACGCCTGCCGTTTGGAAATCGGCAAGCAGGCAGCGGCGATCATTGCGGGCACCGCAAAGCCTGGCGCGGTGGTCGAGCTTTTGCCCACCCTTGCGCGTGGCGACACGATCCGGGGTTAGTAAAACCCGACCTCGGCCACATCAATCGCCGCCTCATGGTCGCGGCCATAGGCCACGATCCCGATCGAGGTCAGCGCCCCGGCGCGCGGTATGGCCTGCAAGAAGAGCGCGCCTGAGGCCGCGAAATCCGTGAAGGGCAGCCGCACTTCGACCCAGTCGCCGGTCACGTCGAACCCGGCCTGATAGTATTGCCAGGGCAGGACGGTGCCATTGGTGCGCAGATGCACGAAATACCGCTGGTCATTGCCGCGCGCGATCAGCCGGACACCTGTGGTCCCCTCGGGCGGCGGGGTGGGCAGGTCCAGCCGGATCTGGATGAAGCCACCGTTATTGGCGGTGCTGACGGTCCCGGTCATCCGCGCGAAGGCCACCCCGCCGTCGTCGCGGAAGCTGACCTTGCCGCTGGACACCCCGCCCATCACGGTATCGGAGAAAAAGCGCCAGCGGGTATCGGGTTGCACCTTGAAATCCTCGATCAGCAGGGGGTCGGCCAGGGCCTGGCTGGCAAGTCCGCAGGACAAGAGCAAAAGCAGGGCGAGGCGAGGCAGCCAGCGCATCAAGCAGCCCTGGCCAAGAGACGCCGACCGTCCTGCCCGGCGATCGTCACGTCGATCAGCGCGCCCTCGGGTTGGTCGGCATCGAAAGCCACCTCGGCAAAGCCCCCGGTCCGACCGATCCGCGCCCCCTCGGTCAGGACCCGGTGGACGCGGCCAACCTGCGCCGCCAGATGTTGTGTCAGGGCGGCATCACCACAGGCGCGCAGCCGCGCGGCGCGGTCCTTGATCGCGGGGCCGGGCACCTGAGGCATCCGGGCGGCGGGGGTGCCTTTGCGGGGGGAATAGGGAAAAACATGCAGGAAGGTCAGGCCGCAATCCGCAATCAGCTTGACCGACTGTTGGAACATCGCCTCGGTTTCGGTCGGGAAACCGGCGATGATATCGGCCCCGAACACCATGTCGGGGCGCAAGGCGCGGGTTTCCTGGCAGAAGCGGATCGCGTCGTCGCGCAGGTGGCGGCGCTTCATCCGTTTCAGGATCAGGTCGTCACCCGCCTGGAGGGACAGGTGCAGATGCGGCATCAGGCGCGGCTCGGTGGCGATGGCTTCCATCAGGGCGGGATCAGCCTCGATGCTGTCGATGGAACTGATGCGCAGGCGGGGCACGCTGGTCAGCCGCAGGATCCTGCGCACCAGATCGCCAAGGCGGGGGCTTGCGGGCAGGTCGGCCCCCCATGAGGTCAGGTCGACGCCGGTCAGCACCACCTCACGAAAGCCCCGGTCCACCAGCCGGTTGATCTGGTCCACCACGACACCCGCCGGGACGGAACGCGAGTTGCCGCGCCCGTAAGGGATGATGCAAAAGGTACAGCGGTGGTCGCAGCCGTTTTGCACCTGCACATAGGCGCGGTGGCGGCCGAAACCGTCGATCAGATGGCCTGCGGTTTCGCGCACCGACATGATGTCATCGACCTGCACCTTTTCGGTCGCGCCGATCAGGTCAGGGGCGGCCAGCGCCTTCCAGGTCGCGGCCTGCATCTTTTCATGATTGCCGATGACGCGCGTCACTTCGGGCATGGCGGCAAAGGTTTCGGGTTCGGTCTGCGCCGCGCAGCCGGTGACGATGATCGCTGCCCCCGGGTTTTCCCGCGACAAACGCCGGATGTCCTGCTTGGCCTTCCTGACCGCCTCGGCCGTGACGGCGCAGGTGTTCACCACCACCGCGCCCGACAGGCCCGCAGCGGCGGCAAGTTCGGTCATCGCCTCGGTCTCATAGGCGTTCAGACGGCAGCCCAGCGTGGCAAAAACCGGGGCGTTCATCGCTGCGCCGCCAGCCAGTCGGCAGACAGCACCCCGTCGAAGACACGCGCCACCGGGCCGGTCAGCCAAACGCCATCGGCGCGCCAGTCCACCTCCAGCACGCCCCCATCAAGGTCAAGCACGACCTGCCGCCCGGTCAGCCCGCGCAGGTTGGCCGCAACGGCGGTGGCACAAGCACCTGACCCGCAGGCAAGGGTGATGCCGGTCCCCCGCTCCCACACCCGCAGGCGAAGGCGGTCAGGGCTGGTCAGGCTGGCAAATTCGACATTGGTCCGCATCGGGAACAGCGGGTCGTATTCTTGGCCTGGACCGATGGCGGCAAGATCAACCGCTGCCACATCTGCGACAAAGCGGATGCAATGCGGGTTTCCCATGCCCACCGCCGCCGGATCGCCGGGGAGCGGCAGGTGGAGCGTATCGACCGCGCGCGCCAGTGGCACCTCGGCCCAGTCCAGCTGTGGTGCGCCCATGTTCACCCAGACCCGGCCATCGGCATGCCGCTCGGCCACCAGCACACCGCGCGCGGTGGCAATGGTCACCCTGTCCACCCCGAGCCCCCGCATCACATGATCAGCGACACAGCGCGTGGCATTGCCGCAAGCGCCCGCCTGGCTGCCATCGGCGTTCCAGAACACCAGGCCGATATCGGCCCCCGCGCCGGGAAGGATCTGCGCCAACTGGTCAAAGCCGACACCCCGGTTGCGGTCGCCCACGGCCTTGGCAAGGCCAGCCGTCATCTTCGCCCCGCCGCTGCGCGAGTCGATGACCACGAAATCATTGCCTGCACCGTGCATTTTCAGGAACGGCAGGCCGGTTGCGGGAGCGTGCTTTGCCATGACCGCCCTATAGCGGCACCAGGCCGGATTTGCCAGTGCCGCATGATTTAGCCCTTGACCCTACCGGCGGGCTTGCCTAATCAGCGCCCTCGTGGGGCCGGTAGCTCAGTTGGTAGAGCAGCTGACTTTTAATCAGCGGGTCACAGGTTCGAATCCCGTCCGGCTCACCACATCAACAGACCGCTGTTCCGTCGCGTGGCGTCAGATCATCCGGATCGTTTCCTTTCCCACCGCCAGCACATAGCCGCGCCGGGCGATGGTCTTGACCAAAAGTTCGCTGACCAACTGGTTGCCCAGGGTATCGCGCAGGCGCTTGACGCGGGTGGCACCGGCGGCCTCGTCGCAATCGGCCTCGTTGCGGCCCGAGATGACCGCCTCGATCTGCGCGCCGGTCAACACCTCGTCGTCCATCCGCGCCTCGGCAAGCACCGCGAGGGTTTCCAAGGCTGCCTCGGTCAGCGCGAATTCCAGATCGTTGATGTAGACCGCCCGCGCCTCGCGGGAAATCATCAGGCTGGCGACCTGGATGCCCGACCGCTGGATGGCCGAGATGCGCCGGTTCAGGGCAATGATCATGACCAGAAACACCAAAGCCGCGATCAGCATGGCGGTGGAGAAGACCAGAAGGACGAAGATGACGCTGCGGTAGCTGGTCAGCACCGACGAAAACGACGTGCCGGACTGGGCCAGAATTTCCAGCAGCTTGATTTCGGCACCGGTGGTCAGATCGTCATTCTCGACGAAAATCCGTTCGACCTTGGCATTGAAAGCGTTCGCGTCAGGCAGGTTCAGAAACAAGAACAGCGCCGCGGCCAGCAGGATAAGGACGATGGCCGCGATCCCGTAGGCAACCACGCGGTTGCCTGCCTTCAGACTGTCAGTAACGGAGGAAATAGGCTCCGGCACTCGCTTTCCTTTCCTCAAGACCTTCCGGCCCGAATGTGGACAGAACGTTCAGCAACGTCCAGCCATCGCCGGCAAGCCTGGGCGCCAATTCGCCTTCGGCGGCACCGGGCGAACAATTGCCGTCCGATACTTGCGCCACACCGTAATGCAGCTTTAGGGGTTCGTCACGCTTGGCCTTGTAGTCGGCATAACATTCGGCGGCGGCAGGTCCGGCAAGAACCAGCACAAGGGCCGTGGTGGCAAGAAAACGGGTCATCATCACACTCCGATGCAGCACGGGGCTGCGGTATGTTGTGATCATGGGGGGTCGGGGGGTGATATTCAATATCAAGGCCCGCCTTGCCAGATTGATATCGCATAGCATCACGGTCGGCCTTGGCTGCTATCGGCTAGCAAGCCTGCGTTATTGCTTACATGGCCAACCGCCGGCACCGATCTTGCATCGATAACTGGCAAGGCTAATGCCACCCCCGCAGGAGGTTCAAATGTACCCTGACCCCAAGATCACCGTTCGCCACATCCCGCGGCAAGGGATCGTGACCGCAACCGCTGATAGTCGATGGGCCACAACCGGGCTGACCGTCGGGGCGCTGGTCGTGGCGCTGGTGCTTGGCTTTGCCCTGCCCGCCAAGTCCGAAGCGGATGACGACCGGAGCAAGGGGTCAGGCGATGCCTATGGGTTTCAGCCGGTCAAGCACGCCAAGGTGCCGAAGATCTGCGCCATCACCATCCACGGCGAAGAACGGTCGGTCACGCTTTACCCCGAACGTTGCCTGCGCAGCGAGGGGTTCGACCACCGATTGCCGCGCGCCTGCGCCAATAGCGCCACCATCTATGGCCGCGATGACCGCGTCTATTCGGTCAGTTGTTTGCGCAGCGCCGGATTTCGCGTCGCCGGTCACTAAGCGGCAGAGCCAAAAGTCCGCTGCGCGCCCCTTCTGTCGGGCCTGATTTCGCGCTAGGCGGGAAAGATGCGCACCCCGCCTCCTGATTTCAGCTATGAAACCGCCGCCTTTGCCCAGGGCGCGCGGCGCGTGGCCGGGGTGGACGAGGTTGGGCGCGGCCCGCTTGCCGGGCCGGTGACTGCGGCGGCGGTGGTGCTGGACCCCGCGCGCATCCCCGCAGGTCTTGCCGATTCCAAGCTGTTGAGCGCGGCGCGGCGCGAGGGTCTGGCCCGCGAGATCATGGCCACGGCCACGGTCAGCATTGCCCATGCCTCGGTCGAAGAGATTGACCAGCTGAACATCCTGCGCGCCAGTCACCTTGCGATGCAGCGCGCGCTGGCTGGCCTAAGTGTCGATCATGCCTTGATCGACGGCAATCTTCTGCCCCGGGGCCTTGTCTGTCCGGCCACGGCCATCGTCAAAGGCGATGCGCGGTGCCTGTCGATTGCAGCGGCATCGATCGTGGCCAAGGTGGCGCGCGACCGGATCATGGTGGATTTGGCGCAACAGCACCCCGGCTATGGCTGGGACACAAACGCAGGTTATCCGACCAAGGCGCATCTGGCGGCCCTGCAAAATCTGGGTGTAACCCCTTGGCATAGACGATCCTTCGCCCCGGTCCACAACATATTGTATCAAGAGAATTCTGTAAGCCCTTGATTCAATAAAGAATTTGACGGCGACTCTGTGATGACTCATCCTTTGTACCAAGATCGGCCCGCCAATGAGGCCGACGCAAAGGGGCAAGGCATGGCGATGAGAACGGCTTCGGTGGCGGAAACGCTGCCGCGCAATCAAATTTTGGCGGGCGATTGCATCCAGGTGATGAACGGCCTGCCCGCAGCCAGCGTTGACCTTATCTTCGCCGATCCGCCCTATAACCTGCAATTGAAGGGCGATCTGCACCGCCCCGACAACAGCCTGGTTGACGCGGTCAATGATCACTGGGACCAGTTCTCCAGCTTTGCGGCCTATGACCGGTTCACCCAGGCCTGGCTTGCGGCGGCGAAACGGTTGTTGAAACCGAACGGCGCGATCTGGGTGATCGGCAGCTATCACAACGTCTTTCGCCTTGGGGCCGAGTTGCAGAACCAGGGCTATTGGCTGCTGAACGATGTGGTCTGGCGCAAGTCGAACCCGATGCCGAACTTCAAGGGCAAGCGGTTCACTAACGCGCATGAAACGCTGATCTGGGCCAGCCGGGATGAAGCGGCAAAATACACCTTTAACTACGAGGCGCTCAAGGCGCTGAACGACGGGGTGCAGATGCGCTCGGACTGGGTGATCCCGTTGTGTACCGGCCATGAGCGGCTGAAGAACGAGGCTGGCGACAAGGCCCATCCGACGCAAAAGCCCGAGGCGCTCCTCCACCGCGTCATCCTCGCCACGACGAACCCGGGCGATGTGGTGCTGGACCCGTTCTTTGGAACCGGCACCACCGGGGCTGTCGCCAAGATGCTGGGCCGCGATTACATCGGGATCGAACGCGAGGACGCATACCGCGCCGCCGCCCAGACGCGGATCGACCGGGTGCGCCGGTTCGATGCCAGCGCGCTGGAGGTGACAGGCTCCAGGCGTGCCGAACCCCGGGTCCCATTCGGCCAAGTGGTCGAACGCGGCATGCTGCGCCCGGGCGAAGAGCTTTTCGGCCTGGGCAACCGCCACAAGGCCAAGGTCCGCGCCGATGGCACGCTGGTCGGACACGAGGTGAAGGGGTCGATCCATCAGGTTGGTGCCGCGCTGGAGGGGGCCCCCAGTTGCAACGGCTGGACCTATTGGCACTTCAAGCGCGACGGCAAGCTGGTGCCGATCGACATTCTGCGCCAGCAGATACGCGCCGAGATGGAAGCGGACTCTCGCGCCACGCATTAAGGGTATTCAAACGCCTGTCTCCGGTGCATTCCGGTAGACGCCTGCCTCGCTGTGGCAACATGGCGGGGCCTTTTCCCTGCGCCGTCCCCGAAACCGATTTCCGGCCGGAAATCGTGACGGAGCCTTTCAGGCTCCGATCCGGGATTCGGTCGAATTCCGGTGCCTGACGCGGGCGCAGTCAATCGGCGACCGGGTTCAGCGCCTTGTTGTAGGGCCGCCAGTCGGCGATGTCGGGATAGTGACGCTTGCGCCAGGCCTTGACGCGGGGGTTCATCAGCCGTTTCCAGACCGGGGGCACCATGGCCGCCATGGTCATCAGGCCGTATCCATAGGGCAGGTGCGGGGCTGCGTCCGAAGGATAGGTCTGCAGCACAGGAAAGCGACGGTCCGGCTTGTAGTGGTGATCGGAATGCCGTTGCAGGTTCAGCAAAAGCCAGTTTGACGCCTTGTATTCGGCGTTCCAGCTGTGGCGCGGCTGGACATGTTCGTACTTGCCCGCCCCAAGATGTCGCCGGGTCAGCCCGTAGTGTTCGACATAGTTCACCAACTCCAGTTGCCAGACCGCGACAAACGCCTGCACGACAAACAGCCCAAGGCCGGTCCAGCCGCCAAGCCCGACGGCCAGCAAAAGAAAGCCGCCTTGCAGCACCCAATAGCGCCAGAACGGGTTTGACCAGTGCCGCCATGTCAGCCCTTTGCGCGCCAGCATCGCCACCTCGGCCCGCCACGCCGAGCGCGGGCAAGACCACAGCACACGCGGAAAAAAGCGGTGAAACCCCTCGTTGTAGCGCGCGGTCACGGCATCGCGCGGGGTGCCGACATGGGTATGGTGGACGCGCAGATGTTCAGACCGGAAATGCGAATAAAGGACCGAGGCCAGCAGAAGGTCGGCCAGCCAGCGTTCCAGCTTTGATCTTTGGTGCATCAGCTCATGGCTGTAGGTGATGCCGATGGTGCCCGACAGAACGCCCATGCCAAAGAACAGAGCCACGCTTTCGCCCGCGTCCAGATGACTTGCGCGCGGCACCACCCAAAGCATTGCGGCCAAAAGCACGAACTGTACCGGGGGCCAGACCAGGGTGACCGCGCTGTGCCAGACCATCCGGCTGCTGGCTGTCTCGGGGTCGGGATTGTCGCCATTGCGGCCAAGCACGGCATCCAGAACAGTAAACAGACCCCAGGTCGCCAAGGGCAGCAGCGCGATGGTCCAGCCGCCGACAACCATGCCCAGCACGGCAAGACCGGGCAAGGCAAACGAACTCCAGAAGGGCAAGGCGGCAGGCAGCTTGGTCATGACGGAATTATACGGCCTTGCTGCCCAACCTCAAGCATCGCGGGCTTCGCGGGCGATATCCCAGGCCTTGCGCATGACCGTGGGCAGGTCAGCAGGGCGGAAGCCGTGGCGCGGGACCCAGTCCCCGCGAAAGGTCGGCCCGTCGACGCGCGCAACCATGACCTGCAGGATCAGGTGAAAATGGGTGAAGGTGTGGCGCACCTTTCCCAGCATTTGCCAGTCGGCCCGGGCGGGGGCTGGTCCGCCCGCCCCGTCCCAGCCATCGCCGGGCAGGCCGAGCATGCCGCCGAGAAGGCCCCGGTCGGGGCGGCGCTCCAACAGCAGCGCGCCATCTTTGCGGTGGCCAAGCCAGACCGTGCCGTGCCGGGTGGGCTTGGTGGGCTTAGGCAGCTTGCTGGGCAGCAGGGCTTGCACCCCCGCCGCCCGGGCGTGGCAGGCGGCGTTGATCGGGCAGATTCCACAAGCCGGCGCGCGCGGGGTGCAGACCGTGGCCCCCAGGTCCATCACCGCCTGGGCGTAATCGCCCGCGCGCCGGCTGGGCGTCAGGGTTTCCGCCAGTGCGGTCAGGGCTGGTTTTGCGGTGGGCAGGGGGACTTCGACCTGGAACAGCCGGGCCATGACCCGCTCGACGTTGCCATCGACCACGGTTGCCGCCTCGTCAAAGGCGATGGCTGCGATGGCCGAGGCGGTGTAGGGCCCGACGCCGGGCAGACCAAGCAGGCCCGCCCGCGTCGCCGGGAACTGGCCTTCGTGCGTGTCCACCACAACCCGCGCGCATTTCAGCAGATTGCGCGCCCGGGCATAATAGCCAAGACCCGCCCATTCGCCCATCACCTCGCGATCTTGCGCGGCGGCAAGGTCCACCACGCGGGGCCAGCGGTTGGTGAAGCGGTGGAAATAGGCCTGAACGGCGGCAACGGTGGTCTGTTGCAGCATCACTTCGGACAGCCAGACGCGGTAGGGGTCGGGGCGCACCCCGCGGGCGCGGTCCTGCGGGGCCACGCGCCATGGCATCACGCGGGCGTGCTGGTCGTACCAGTGCAGCAGGGTGTCGCTGATCGCGGCGGTCACGGGCCTGTTCCTTTGGTCCGGTCCCCAGCATAGCCGGGACAAAGGTGGAGGCCAGAGCCCTGATCGCCGCAGCGTCACGCAATCTTTACGCCGAAAGGGCTGTGCCCGTGCCTTCGGGGACTGGCGGGCAAAGTCGGGTACTGTAAACTATCTCCCAAAGGACCCAACGCATCATGGCACACAAACTTTTGCCCGATCCCAGCCCCCAGCGCCGTCAGCGCGGGTTTGAGGCTGCCGGCGGGCTGGTCAAGGCCCCGATCCGCGCCGTGGGCGAGGCGCGGGGATTCGCGGTTGCGCGGCTTTTGACCCATTGGGCCGAGGTGGCGGGCGCGGACCTTGCCGCCCAGACCCGGCCCGTCAAGATCGGCTATGGCAAGGGTGGGATGGGGGCGACGCTGACCTTGCTGGTCAAGGCGGCCCATGCCCCGATGGTTCAGATGGCGCTGCCAGGGCTGAAGGACCGGGTCAACGCGGTGTACGGCTATGGCGCGGTCAACCACATCCACCTTACCCAGACCGCCGCCACTGGTTTTGCCGAAGGGCAGGCCGATTTCACCCCGGCGCAGAAACGCGCAACCAACCCGGTCCGCAGCCCAAGCCCTGCCGTCCTGGCCAAGGCTGAGGCCGTGGCTAAAGGCGTGGGCGACCCCGGCTTGCGAGCCGCCCTTGAACAGCTGGCACAAAACATCTTAACTCGCCCCCGACCCTGAGGGGTTTGCATGACAAAGGACGCTGATCGATGCTGAAACTGAACCGCCGGGCGTTGATCGCCCTTGCCGCCGCGATGGCCAGCGCGCCCGCCCTCGCTCAGGATGCCACCGCTCCGGGTGATTTCTCGATCGGTTCGCCTGATGCCCCGGTCAAGATCATCGAATACGCGAGCTTCACTTGCCCGCATTGCGCCAATTTCCACGCGGCGGTGTTTCAGGACCTCAAGCGCGACTACATCGACACCGGCAAGGTACACTTCACCCTGCGCGAGGTGTATTTCGACCGCTACGGTCTTTGGGCCGGCATGGTTGCGCGATGCGGCGGCGACATGCGCTATTACGGGATCACCGACATGCTGTTCGAACAGCAGGCGGACTGGGCCGGCTCTGACGATCCGATGCAGGTGCTGGCAAATCTGCGCACGATTGGCGTCGCGGCCGGGCTGGAGGGGACTGCGATCGACGCCTGTCTGAATGACCAGACGATGGCCGAAGCCCTGGTCACCCAGTTCGAGACCAACATGAAGGCGGACGCGGTCAAGGGAACTCCGACCCTGTTTGTCAACGGCACGATGTTGTCGAACCTGACCTATGATGACCTGAAAGCGGTCGTCGACGCCGAACTGGCGAAGTAAGGCATGACCCCGCTGGACGGCATCCGCGTCATCGAACTGGCGCGGATTCTGGCGGGTCCCTGGGCCGGGCAGGTGCTGGCCGATCTGGGGGCCGATGTGATCAAGGTCGAGGCCCCCGAGGGCGACGACACCCGCCGCTGGGGCCCCCCCTTCATCGAGGCCGGGGGCGAAACGACCGCCGCCTATTTCCATGCCACCAACCGCGGCAAGCGCGGCATCACCTGCGATTTCCGCACGTCTGAGGGGCAAGAGGCCGTGCGCCGTCTGGTGGCCGACGCCGATGTGGTGATCGAGAATTTCAAGGTCGGGGGGCTCGCGAAATATGGCCTCGACTGGGAGTCCTTGCGCAAGGTGAACCCCCGGCTGGTCTATTGCTCGATCACCGGTTTCGGGCAGGACGGCCCCTATGCGCAGCGCGCGGGCTATGATTTCATCGTTCAGGGGATGTCGGGCCTCATGAGCGTGACCGGACCCGAAGGTGGCCAACCGCAAAAGGTCGGCGTCGCGGTGACCGATGTGTTCACCGGCGTCTATGCCGCCACGGCGATCCTTGCGGCGCTGGTCCAGCGCGGGCGTACGGGTGTGGGCCAGCACATCGACATGGCGCTTTTGGACGTGGCGATCGGGGTGATGGCCAATCAGGCGATGAATTACCTCGCCTCTGGCAAGGTGCCGGGGCTGATGGGCAACGCGCATCCCAACCTCGCCCCCTATGCGGTCTTTCCCTGCGCTGATGGCTGGCTGATTCTGGCGGTGGGCAATGACGGGCAATTCCAGCGGCTTTGCGCGCTCCTCGGTCTGGACGACATCGCCAGAAAGCCTGAATTTGCGACCAATGCCGGTCGGGTGACGAACCGTGTGGCGCTGACCGAGCGGGTGTCAGCGGCGACCCTGACCTGGGCCAAGGCGGATCTCCTGACCGCCTGTGAGGCAGCGACGGTTCCCGCCGGGCAGATCAACGATATGGCCGAGGTGTTCGCCGACCCCCAGGTGATCGCGCGCGGGTTGCAGATCGCGCCCGAGGGGGTGCCGGGCGTGCGCAGCCCGATCCGGTTTTCCGGGGCTGATCTGGCACTGGACCGCCCCGCGCCCCGATTGGGTCAGCATCAGGATGAGGTTCTGGGGTAAGGCCAAAATTTTTCGCCGAAAAATCTTGGCCCCGGCCAGCCTAAAGCCCCAAGCCCCCAAGCCTCGCATCGATCTCGGTCCAATCATCGACCGCCAGCCGCACCACCACGGTCAGAACCTTGGCCCGCCAGGCTGGTGGCAGTCGGACCGCGTCCTTTTCGGTGGTGACCAACTGCGCGCCCGCCGCTGATGCTTCGACCTCCAGCCGCCGGAGAAAGGCGTGGGACAAGGGCGCGTGATCGGCCAGCGCCTCGCCCCGCAGCACCCGGGCGCCAAGGCCGCGCAAGGTGGCGAAGACCCGTTCGGGATTGGCAATGCCGGCAAAGGCCAGCACGGGTTGGTCCTGCCAGTCCATCCCGGTTTGCAGCACCCTAAGCGCGCCCTGGACAAGGGGCACCTGTATCTGTGCGCCCCAAATGTCTTGAAAACCAGCCTGTGCCCCCGCCTCGCCCACGGCAAGCACGACATCGGCCCGCGCCAGACCGGTTCCGACCGGTTCGCGCAAGGGCCCTGCCGGGATGCAGCGGCCATTGCCGAACCCGCGCGCAGCGTCGACGACCACGATGGCCAGCGCGGGTCGGATGGCCGGGTTTTGGAACCCGTCATCCATCACGATGACTTGGGCCCCCGCCGCTTCGGCAGCCTGCACTCCCGCGGCCCGATTCTTTGCGACCCAGGTTGGGGCAAAGGCGGCAAGAAGCAGCGGCTCGTCCCCGACCTCGGCGGCGCGGTGGCGCGACGGATCAACCCGGAGCGGGCCGGTCTGACTGCCCCCGTAACCCCGGCTGACCACATGCACCGCGTGGCCGCGCTGGATCAGGCGTTCGACAAGCGCCACCACCACCGGCGTCTTGCCCGCGCCACCAGCCACCAGGTTGCCGACGCAAATGACCGGCACCCGTGCCACCAGCCCGGGTTGGCGCAGGCGGCGCGCGGTCCCTGCCGCGTAAAGCCGACCAAGCGGGGTCAAGGCCCGCGCAAGCAGCGTCGGGCGGTCCGGCGCGGTGTACCAAAAGGCGGGCGTCCTGATCACGGTGCGCTGTCCAGCATGGACCGGATTCTTTGCACCAGAAGGTCCGTCACCTCGGCCCCGTCGCTGGCGATTTCCCACGCGGCCTTGGCCAGCCGCGCTGCCCGGTCCGGGGCCAGAAGATCGCTGACCGCCTCGGCCAGATCGGCGGGCGAGGCCACGGCCCTGGTCGCCCGCGCCGCACCCAGGCGTCCGAAGGCCGTGCCGAAGGTGCCGGTCCTTGGCCCGTGCAGAATGGCCGAACCCAAAGCCGCCGCTTCCATCGGATTGCGCGTCGCACCCGACCCGGCAAGGCTGCCGCCCAGAAAGGTCAGCGGGGCAAGCCGGTACCAAAGCCCAAGCTCGGCCGGATTGTCGAGCACCAGAATCTCGACGACGGCGTCTGGTTCCTGGTCGCGGTTTCGCCGAGCGACGACCCAGCCGCCCTCGCCTTCCAGCTGATCGGCCAGGGCATCGGCGCTGTCCGGCACCGCCGGCAGCAACAGCAACAGCAGCCGGTGCGACTGGCCCTGAACCGTCCGCTGCGCCGACAGGACGGCCGCAAGCTCGGATTCGGTGACGCCTGCGGCAAACCAGACCGGCCGAGCGGCGATCAGCCGGGCCAGAGCCACCCGCTCGGCTTCAAGGCAGGGCAGGGCGGCGCTTTCGTCTTCCATCCGGCCTGTGACCATGACGCTGGACAAAAGCGCCCCGGCTTTGCGAAACGCCCGTGCGGCCAGTTCATCCACGGCGGCAACATGGCCGAAATGCGCCAGCGACGACCGCATGAGACCGGGATACCAGGCATCCCGGTCCCGCAGCAGACGCGGAGCGCGGCCATTGACCATCAGCAAGGGGATGCGGCGCTCGGCTGCTTCGTGCAGCAGCACCGGGCGCAATTCGCCGTCTGAAAACACCGCCACATCGGGTCGCCAGTGGTCCACAAAGTCCTGGGCTTCGCCAATGCTGTCTGCGGGCGGTGGCTGGCGGATGATCCGGTCGTGGGTCGGCAGCGCAAAGGGCGCAGTCATCAAGACGGCCATCCCGTCTTCTTCGATCAGACGCGCGGCCAGGGCCCGCATCGGGCTGATCTGATCCGGTGTGGGGACGTGCAGCCAGGCAAGCTCTCCCGCTGGTCGGGCCATTCGGTCCGGGTCCGCAGGCGCGCCACGGCGATGCCCGAACGCATAAAGCTTAAGCCCCAGCGAAAGCGGCATTGCCTAGGCCCCAAGCTCCTCGGTCGAAGAGCCGGACGTGGCCTCATCGCGCAGGCGGTGAATATGGGCGATGAAGTAGCGCATGTGCGCGTTGTCGACGGTGCGCTGCGCCTCGGCTTTCCAGGCGCGGAAGGCGGCGTCGTAATTGGGGAAGATGCCAACGACATGGATTTGCGACGGGTCGCGAAAGACGTTGGTCTGCGGGTCCGTCAGTTCACCCCCAAAGACAAGATGTAGGCGCTGGGTCATGTCAGGCTTCCTATGATGCAAGGCGTGGGGACCCTAGCCCTTTTGGTCCAGCTGTGGAAGCGGGCACAGCGGCGGTCTGCGGGGCTTGATCTCTGCCTTGGTTGTGGCACAGTGCGCGCGGGCACGGGATGCGGCCCAGATTGACAGGAGGTTTTGATGAACGCAGGTGACATTTCCGGCGCAAGCTGGGTCTTTATTTTTCTTGCCGGCTTCATTCTGCTGTGCATCTACCTTGGCGTCCGCATCGTGCCGCAAAGCGAAAAGCATGTGGTCGAACGCTTTGGCCAGTTGCGCGTCGTCCTTGGGCCAGGCATCAACTTTCTGGTGCCGTTTCTGGACCGGATCGCGCACAAGGTGTCCGTCCTTGAACGCCAGTTGCCGACCGCCAGCCAGGATGCCATCACCGCCGACAACGTGTTGGTGAAGGTGGAAACCTCGGTGTTCTACCGGGTGACCGAACCGGAAAAGACCGTCTACCGGATCCGCGACGTGGACGGGGCCATCGCCACCACCGTCGCCGGTATTGTCCGGAGTGAGATCGGCAAGCTTGAACTTGACCAGGTCCAGTCCAACCGCGCCCAACTGATCGAGCGGGTGCGTGAACAGGTCACCGCCATGGTCGATGACTGGGGCGTCGAAGTGACCCGCGCCGAGATTCTGGACGTCAACCTGGATGAGGCGACGCGGTCGGCGATGCTCCAGCAGCTGAACGCCGAACGCGCCCGTCGCGCCCAAGTGATGGAGGCCGAGGGCAAGAAGCGGTCGGTCGAACTTGCCGCCGACGCCGATCTTTACGCCGCCGAACAGCAGGCCAAGGCCAAGCGCGTGACCGCCGACGCCGAGGCCTATGCCACCGGTGTCATCGCCGAGACGATCAAGGAAAGCGGGCTTGAAGCCGCGCAGTATCAGGTCGCGCTGAAGCAGGTCGAGGCGATGCAGGCCATCGCCACCGGTCAGGGCAAGCAGACTATCATCCTGCCCGCAAACCTGGTCGAGGCGTTCGGTGATGCCTTCAAGATGCTGAAAGGCCGTCCGTAACATGTTGGATGGTTTGATGGCGACATGGTGGGCCTGGGTCGTTTTCGGCTTTGCGCTGGGCGTGCTTGAAGTTCTGGTACCAGGCTTCATCTTTCTGGGCTTTGCCATCGGCGCGGTTCTGACTGGGGTGCTGGTCGGGCTTGGATTGGCACCTGCCAGTCTGCCGATGCTGCTTTTGGTGTTCTCGGTGGCCTCGCTGGGTGCTTGGCTTGTCCTGCGCCGCCTTGTCGGGGTGCGTTCGGGTCAGGTCAAGGTCTGGGACCGCGACATCAACGACAACCCTTAGAGGGAAACCGGTGGATTTTACCGGGGCCAAGGCGGCGCTGTTTTGTGGCAGTGCCGTCCTGACCTACCTGCGCGATGACCGCCCGGACCTGCGATGGTCATCGCATTGGGACCTTCCCGGCGGCGGCCCTGAGGGGGATGAGACAGCCGAGACCTGCCTCTTGCGCGAGTTGGGCGAAGAGTTCGGGCTGAACCTGCCGCCGGACCGCCTGCTTTGGCGCGGGGTGTTTCCTTCGGTCATCGATGCGGCACGGCAGTCGGTGTTCTATGCCGGTCGCCTGACAGCGGATGAAGTTGCAAGGGTCCGCTTTGGCGATGAAGGGCAGTTCTGGCGCTTGATGCCGCTGGCGGAATTTCTGCACCTACCCCTGGTTGTCCCCGACCTGCAACGCCGCACCAAGCTTGGCTGGGACGCCTTGACCGCAGCCGGTTAACGCGGCGGCAGGTCGGCCAGCACCGCGCGGGCGGCGGCGGCGGGATCGGCGGCTTGCCAGATCGGGCGGCCGACAACGATGTGATCGGCCCCTTCGCGCACTGCCTGCCCCGGCGTCGCAATCCGCTTTTGATCTCCCGATGCCGCCCCGGTCGGGCGGATGCCCGGCGTGACGATCAGCTTGCCTGCCGCCTCGGGCAGGGCGCGGATCGCGGCGGCCTCTTCCGGGCTGGCGATCACGCCATCGGCCCCGGCGGCCAGCGCGCGGGCGGCGCGTTCCAGCACGATGTCGCGGATATCGCCGGGGCGGATCAGGTTGGCATCCAGATCGGCCCGGTCAAGCGAGGTCAGGATGGTCACGGCCAACACCTTCAGCCCCGAGCCGGCCTTGCCCGCCGCAGCCGCCGCAACCACCTGCGGGTCGCCATGTACCGTCAGGAAATCAAGGTCATAGCGCGCGATCCCGCGCACAGCCGCCTCGACCGTGGCCCCGATGTCGAACAGCTTGAGGTCAAGGAAGACCCGCTTGCCATGCTCGGCCTTCAGCTCATTGGCCAGCGCCAGGCCGCCTCCGGTCAGCATGCCAAGGCCGATCTTGTAAAAGCTGACCGCGTCGCCGATCCTTGCCGCCAGATCAAGGCCATGGACCACGTTCGGAACATCCAGCGCCACGATCAGGCGGTCATCGGCTTGCATCGCTTCTCCTGTCGCGGCGTCGGGGTCGTTTGACGGGATGGACAAGGGCTGTCAAGACTGGGGGCGACACTGGAGGCGACGACAGAAAGGACAGAGGCAGATGGACCTTACCCTGACCTATGACCGCCCGGCAGAGGGGCCGGGCTCCGGGCCGGTCTTGGTGGGTTGGTTTCTGGCGCAAGACAAGGGTGCGGTGCTGTATTACCCGCCCGAACGGGTGGCGATCCGCCCGCCGAACCGCACCCATGCCAAATCCGCCAGCCGCTGCCCGGCGGTGATCCAGCTGGAAAGCAGGTATTTCATGGTGAAATGCCCGTTTGACCTCCACATCGGGTTTCAGCGCGACGACAAGGGCAAGGCGGTTCTGGTCAACCGCGCCGGGACCGCAAGCCCGATCCGGTCGGCCAAGCTGAACGAAGTCCTGACCCTGGTGAACGAGGCCGAATGGCGCTTTCCCGACCGTCCGACGGTGCAGTTGCACCTGCCCTACTGTTTCATCGCCGATGAACCGGTGTATCTGTCGCAGCTTTCGGCCTTTGCCCATTACCGCCCCGATCCCCTGCCGGGCACGATCTTTGGCGGGCGGATGCCGGTGTCAATCTGGCCGCGCCCTTTGATGTGGGCGTTCGAATGGCATGAACCGGCCAAGGACCTGATCCTGCGCCGGGGGGAACCCTTGTTCTACGTGCAGTTCGAAGGCGTGGATCCCGCCCGCCCGGTGCAACTGGTCGAGGCCGAAAAGACGCCCGAGCTGACCGCCTATCTGGAAAAGCTGACCGGCGTGGTGAACTACGTCAACCAGACCTTTTCCCTCTTCAAAGCCGCCGAGGCGCTGCGGCCGAAGACTCTGCTGGTGGCCAAGGCCAAGGATTAGTGCGCCAGGCCCAGACTTGAAAGCCTGCGGCGGGGGCCAGTATCGGGCGGCACAGATGGCATCAGCCGCAGGACCGGATGCAAGTGCCGCGGATCGCCCCAGACCGAGATGTGAACCTCGGGGCCATCTGCCTTGGCCAGATGCTCGGGGACAAGATCGATGATCCGCACCCGAAGCCGGTCGCCATGCGCTAGCGAGGGGGCCAGGATGTCTTCCGCGACCGGCCCAAGATGGCCCAGAAGGCCGGGCCGTTTGCGCGCAAATATCCAAAACAGCCGCCGGTTGACCCGGGCAAAGACGCCGATGCGCCCGTCGGCCAGGGTCTCGAGCCAGGCAGTGTCGCCCAGGGCCAGGCCCGCACGCGATACATGCACGGCCAGCCCCGCGACCTGGGCCTTGCGGATCAGGGCAAGCTTTGCATCGCTCATCGGCAACTCCCTAAAGGTGAGCAACTGTGCAGGTGGCGCGGGGGGTAACTCAAGCGGCAACGGATGCCCCAGCAGGGACGCTGCCCGAACCCGCCGATTATGCGCCCTGGCATCAGCGGGGATCGGCCCACAGGCTCGGCGGATTTTCGGTTGGGCAGGGATTGCAAAGGGCAATCGCCGCGCCCAGATCAAAAGCAAGGCTCTTGGGCGGTGGGCTGGGTTTTTGGGCATCGCCAACGGGGTGCTTCACATGAAGGAGTTGACCGATGAATTTGGACAAATTCACGGAACGGTCGCGCGGTTTCTTGCAGGCCGCCCAGACCATCGCGATGCGCGAAAGCCACCAGCGCGTGCTGCCCGACCACCTGCTCAAGGCCCTGATGGACGATGACCAGGGGCTTGCGGCCAATCTGATCCGCAAGGCTGGGGGTGCGCCGGACCAGGTGATTGCCGCCAACGCTGCGGCGCTGATGAAGCTGCCCAAGGTTTCGGGCGGGGATGGGCAAACCTATATCGACCCCTCGCTGGTCCGGGTGCTGGATGAGGCAGAGACCATAGCCAAGAAGGCTGGCGACAGTTTCGTGCCGGTCGAGCGGCTGCTTGTCGCGCTGGCTTTGGTCAACACGCGGGCCAAGGATGCACTGGTGGCGGGGGCGGTCACCGCTCAGGGGTTGAACGCTGCCATCAACGAGGTGCGCAAGGGCCGCACTGCCGACAGCGCCAGCGCCGAGGACACGATGGAGGCCTTGGGCAAATACGCCCGCGACCTGACCCAGGCTGCCCGCGACGGCAAGATCGATCCGATCATCGGCCGGGATGAGGAAATCCGCCGCGCGATGCAGGTGCTGTCGCGCCGCACCAAGAACAACCCGGTGCTGATCGGTGAACCCGGCGTCGGCAAGACCGCGATTGCCGAGGGGTTGGCCCTGCGCATCGTCAGCGGCGACGTGCCAGAGAGCCTTCGCAACAAGCGGTTGATGGCGCTGGACATGGGGTCCCTGATCGCAGGCGCCAAGTACCGTGGTGAGTTTGAGGAGCGTCTGAAGGCCATCCTCAAGGAGATTGAGGCTGCCGCTGGCGAGGTGATCCTTTTCATCGACGAGATGCACACCCTGGTCGGCGCGGGCAAATCCGAAGGCGCGATGGATGCCGCGAACCTGATCAAACCGGCGCTGGCGCGCGGGGAGCTTCACTGTATCGGGGCGACCACGCTCGACGAATATAGAAAGCACGTCGAAAAGGACGCGGCCCTGGCCCGCCGGTTCCAGCCGGTGTTTGTGTCCGAACCCACGGTGGAGGACACGATCAGCATCCTGCGCGGGATCAAGGAAAAATACGAACTGCACCATGGCGTGCGGATCACCGATTCTGCCCTTGTTGCGGCGGCCACGCTGTCGCACCGCTACATCACCGACCGGTTCCTGCCCGACAAAGCGATCGACCTTATGGACGAAGCCGCCAGCCGCTTGCGGATGGAGGTGGATTCAAAGCCGGAAGAATTGGACGCGCTGGACCGCCAGATTCTGCAATATCAGATCGAAGGCGAGGCGTTGAAGAAAGAGGATGACGCTGCCTCCAAGGACCGGCTGGAAAAGCTGGAACGGGAACTGGCCGACCTGCAGCAGAAATCCTCGGCCCTGACCGCAAAATGGCAGGCCGAACGTGCCAGTCTGGACACGGCGCGCGGGCTGAAAGAGGCGTTGGACGCGGCCCGGGCGGAACTGGAAATCGCCAAGCGCGAGGGCAACTTTGCCAAGGCCGGCGAGTTGCAGTACGGGCGCATCCCGGACCTGGAAAAGCAGCTTGCCGACGCCGAGGGCCGCGAAGGCGAAGCTTTGGTCGCCGAAGCCGTCCGCCCCGAACAGATCGCCGAAGTGGTAGAACGCTGGACTGGCATCCCCACGACCAAGATGCTGGAAGGCGAAAAGGAAAAGCTCCTCAAGATGGAGGAGGAGCTGGGCAAGCGCGTCGTGGGCCAGCGGGCGGCGGTCGAAGCCGTTTCGCGCGCCGTGCGCCGGTCCCGCGCCGGATTGTCGGATGAAAACCGGCCTTTGGGGTCGTTCCTGTTCCTGGGCCCGACCGGCGTGGGCAAGACCGAACTGACCAAGACGCTTGCCGCCTATCTGTTCGACGACGACACCGCGATGGTGCGGATCGATATGTCGGAGTTCATGGAAAAGCATTCGGTCAGCCGTCTGATCGGGGCACCTCCGGGATATGTCGGCTATGACGAAGGTGGGGTCCTGACCGAAGCCGTCCGGCGCCGGCCCTATCAGGTTGTGTTGTTCGATGAGGTCGAAAAGGCGCATCCGGATGTGTTCAATGTGCTTTTACAAGTGCTGGACGATGGTCGGCTGACCGATGGTCAGGGGCGGATGGTCGATTTCAAGCAGACGCTGATCATCCTGACCTCCAACCTCGGGGCGCGGGCTTTGTCAGAACTGCCCGAGGGGGCCGATGCGTCCCGTGCCAAGGCCGAGGTGATGGAGGCGGTGCGCCAGCATTTCCGGCCGGAATTCCTGAACCGGCTGGATGAGCAGATCATCTTTGATCGCCTCAACCGGGGCGACATGGGCGGGATCGTCGAGATTCAGTTGCGCAGGCTGGAGGCCAAGCTTGCCTTGCGGAAGATCGCTCTGGAACTGGACGCCTCGGCAAAGGCCTGGCTGGCAGACGAAGGCTATGACCCGGTCTTTGGCGCGCGGCCGCTGAAACGGGTGATCCAACGCCAGTTGCAGGACCCCCTGGCCGAGATGCTGCTGGCGGGTGAGGTGCTGGATGGCGCGACCATCAAGGTCACGGTGGGGCCGGAGGGCCTGATCATCGGGGATCGCGTGGTCGCCAGCCGCCGGGAGCGGCCGAGCGAGGTGGCGGTGCATTAAGCGCCGCTGCCCGCGTCTCAATCGGGCTCACGACCTCAGGGCCGGGAGCCCGATCCCGGTCGCCGCAAAGCCGCCGTCGACCGCAAGGGTCTGCCCCGTCACATAAGACGCGCGGGGCGAGCACAGGAAATGGATCACCTCGGCAATCTCGTCCTCCGACCCGTAACGGTTCAGGGGGATCGCGTCATGGTAGGCTGCGATGATTTCGGGGCTGTGAACCGCCATCGCCAGTTTGGTGCGCACGGGTCCCGGGGCGACGCAATTGGCGCGGATGCCGTATTCGCCAAGCTCGACCGCCTGTTGCAGCGTCAACTGGATCACGGCGGCCTTGGAGGTGCCATAAGCGACGCGCAAGGTCGAGGCGCGCAGGCCCGAGATCGAGGCGATGTTCACGATCGCCCCCTGCGCAGCCTTCAGCGCCGGGATCGCCGCCTGGGTGACCAGAAAGACGCCATCTAGGTTGGTCTCCATCACGCGGCGCCAGCGGTCAAAGCCGGTATCCTCCACCGGGCCAAAATCGGCCACCCCGGCGTTGTTCACAAGGGCGTCGATGCGGCCGAAACGGGCAAGGGTTTCCTCGATCAGCCGGGTGACCTGTTCGGAGATCGACACGTCGGCGAGCACCGCAAGCACGCCCTCCATCCCCTCGACAGCGGCGAAAAGCGCGTCCGCGTCGCGGTCGATCATGGCGACTTCCCAACCATCAGCAAGAAAGCGTCGGGTGGTGGCAAGGCCGATGCCGCGGGCGGCTCCGGTCACAAGGGGAGTTTTTCGGGACATTGGGCTCCTCCGGTCGTGACAGAGGGTGGCGTTCACGCGGCTAAAGCGCAATGCGAAAACGGTGGGGGGCACCAAAGGCGCCCCCCGAAAGCAGCCTTAGCCTTCCGGCGGCAGGATGACGCTGTCGATGACGTGGATCACGCCGTTCGACGCGGCAATGTCGGCGGTCGAGATGACCGCGCCGTTGACCTTGGCACCACCCTCAAGGGTGATGGTGACGTCTGCGCCATTGACGGTCGCGGCGGTCATGCCCTCGGTCAGGTCGGTCGACATCACGGCACCCGGGACGACGTGATAGGTCAGGATCGCGACGAGCTGATCCTTGTTCTCGGGCAGCAGGAGGCTTTCAACGGTGCCCGCCGGCAGTGCTGCAAAGGCGGCGTCGGTCGGCGCAAACACGGTGAACGGGCCTTCGCCCTTCAGCGTTTCGACCAGACCGGCAGCTTCCAGAGCGGCGGCCAGCGTGGTGAACGAACCGGCGGCAACGGCGGTGTCGACGATGTCCTTGGAATGGCCGTCTGCAAAGGCGGGCATTGCCAGGGCGGTGGCGGCGGTCAGAGCAAGAAAGGTTCTGCGGATCATGTGGTGTCACTCCCGTTTGATCGGTTTGCCGTCATTGGCATGGCGTATATGGGGACTGACCGGGGTTTGGATCATGCTGACAGTCGCGTGACCCAGACTTGCCCGCGAACGCCGCCGTGCTATGCCAAGCCATGTCGACCTGACCACTGAAAATTTTGTGATCCCGCGTGAGGCAAGGTGAGGAAAAATGATCAAGCGACGCGCATTGATGGGTGGAATGGGGGCGGTTCTGGCAGCCCCAATGGTGCGGGCACAATCGGTCACCGTTGACTTGGCCGAGGCGTTCCTGGCCAAGCATGGCCTGCCCGGACTGACCTGGGCAATACGCCGCCCTTCGGGAGACGTCCTTACCGGTGCCGCAGGCTATGCCGATCCCGTCTCGGGTGAGGTGATGCGACCCGAGCACCGGATGCGGATCGCCTCGATCAGCAAGCCAATCACGGCGGCCATGATCCTGACGCTTGAGGCCGAGGGCAGCCTGTCGGTCGCCCACCGGCCCCTGGCGCGCGACGGCATCCTTGGCCACTTCGTGCCGACGCATCTGGATGCGGCCGTGCAGGCGATGCTGGACGAAATCACCATCGACCATCTTTTGTGCCATACGGCCGGCGGCTGGGACAACAGCAGCTTTGATCCCGTCTTGATGTTTCTTGGCGAAACGACCGCCGACCTGATCAAGCTTACGCTTTTGACCGAAGACCCGGTTGCTGCGGCAGGAACGCAGTATGCCTATTCGAATTTCGGGTATTTCCTGCTGGGCCGGGTGATCGAAGCGGTGGTGGGCGTCGATTGCACCGCCTCGGTCTGGGCCTGGCTGGCCGATACGGCGGGTGCCACCAGTTTCGACCGGGCCGGAAACACGCTGGCTGACCGACTGGAAAATGAAGTGGTGTATGTCAGTGGCCCTTCGGGCGTGGGGTCTGGTGACCCCTATGCCCTCAATCTGTCCCGCTCGGATTCTGCCATGGGCTATGTGGTCAATGCGCCCGACCTGTTGGCGATTTTGGCGGGGTTCGACGGTTTTGGGGCCGAAACAGTGCCCATGGGCATCGCCGCGCGGATGGCCGATCCCTGGACCCCCGGCGGTGCCTATGGCCGTGGCCTGAATGTAAGCCCCAACCACCCCAACCGTTGGCACGGCGGCGGCCTGCACGGGACCACCACTCTGGCGATGATGCAGGAAGGGGGTGAGCTGATGTGCGTGTTGTGCAACGGGCGCACCGCCACCTCACCCGAGGCCATCACCACCGTCATCTGGGACATCTATAACTCGGTGAGCTGATCCTGCGGCCTGATCGCCGCGTGACAGCCAACTGGCGCGATAGTGAAAAGCATTTCAGACCGATCTGGCCTATAACCTGTCGCAAAGCTGGAGGAGAGCCCGCATGCGCAACAGTTGGAAACCGGACCTGGCCTGGTCGGATGTCACCCCCAAGGGCCTGTGGCTGAACCGCCGCCAGATCATGACCGGCGGCGCGGCGCTGCTCGCGTCACCCGCGATGGCCCAGCTAGCGGCCGCCCCCAGCCGGTTTTCCACCGACGAGGTGCCGAACACGCTGGAAGACATCACCGCCTACAACAACTTTTACGAATTCGGCACTGGCAAGGAAGACCCGATGCGGATGGCGGATGGCCTCACCATCGACCCGTGGTCGGTGGTGGTTGACGGTCTGGTGGACAAGCCCGGCACCTATGACCTTGCCGACCTCGTCAAGGACCAGCCGCTGGAGGAACGCATCTACCGCTTCCGTTGTGTTGAAGCGTGGAGCATGATCGTCCCCTGGATCGGCTTTGAACTCGCCGGCCTGCTGAACCGCATCGGCGTGCAGCCGGGGGCCAAGTTCGTCGCGTTCGAAACCCTCGTGCGCCCCGAGGAAATGCCGGGCCAGCAAAGCAACTTCATCGAATGGCCCTACCGCGAAGGTCTGCGCCTTGATGAGGCGATGAACCCCCTCACCATCCTTGCCACCGGCCTTTACGGCGAGCCGATGCCAAAACAGAACGGCGCGCCGATCCGGCTGATCGTGCCGTGGAAATACGGCTTCAAGTCGATCAAGTCGATCGTGCGGATCAGTCTGGTGGACCAGATGCCGCCCACGACCTGGAACATGCTGCAACCCAGCGAGTATGGCTTTTACGCCAACGTGAACCCCACCGTTGACCACCCAAGGTGGAGCCAGGCCAGCGAACGCCGCGTTGGCAGCGGCCTCTTCGGTGGCCGGCAAGACACGCTGATGTTCAACGGCTACGAGGCCGAGGTCGCCAGCCTTTACGCGGGGCAGGATCTGGCGGTCGATTACTGATGGACCGGATCAACGGCTACGCCCGGCGGGTGCCGACCTGGGTTGTCTACACGCTTGGCGCCGTTCCTCTGGCCTTTCTGGTCTGGGGTGCGGTGGCGGGGGGGCTGGGTGTCGATCCGGTCAAGGCAATCGAACACCAGCTGGGCGAGTTGGGGCTGCAGTTCCTGCTGGCCTCGCTCACCATCACGCCCCTGCGTCGGTTCGGGTTGAACCTGATCAAGTTTCGCCGGGCGCTGGGGCTTTTGGCCTTTGGCTATGTCGCCCTGCATCTGGTGGCTTGGGTCTGGTTGGACATGGGCCTGCGCTGGACCGAAATGGCCGCCGATCTGGTCAAGCGGCCCTATGTGATTCTGGGAATGATCGGCTTTGTCGTGCTGGTGCCGCTGGCCGTCACCTCGACCAATGCCGCTATCCGGCGGCTGGGCCCCTTGGGCTGGCGACGCCTGCACCGGCTGGCCTATGTGGCGGTGCTGGCAGGCGCAGCGCATCTGGTGCTTTTGTCCAAGGTGTGGAGCGTGGAAGTCCTGATCTATGCGGGACTCGCCGTGCTGTTGGTGGCGCTCCGGCTTTTGCCCACCGCCACACCCCGCGCCAGATCGGCCGCCTGAGCGGGCTGACTTGTGGTCACTTTCCCCGCAACCCCCAGATTTTGCGACCTTCTGTCCTACCCACAGAAATTTTGCGAAAGAGTCACATTTTCCCCTTGCGGGTTCTGCGGGTGATCCGTAGAACGCCCTTCACCGAAGCGACGGTGACGCGGAAACGCGGAAGGGTTGCTTGGGGAGTGGCGGTTAGGTGTGCTGCGGATGCTATCTGGATGCGCTACGGCATTTGCGCCAGTTTTCTGGTGTGATGTTTTGTTTTGTGTCTGTGCTCATTGAGGCTGTTGGTAATGAAGGGATATGTGGGCGGACTGGCGCGCATCGGCGTTGGACGTTAGCATATCGGCCTAGTAGGGAAGCCGTCGCGAG